>ERZ773018.303-NODE-303-length-31405-cov-6.784944_pt1 | contig 31405 bp, 26 predicted proteins | sample MGYA00580840_ERZ773018 | MGnify/ENA primary metagenome ERZ773018 (study PRJEB29015, sample SAMEA2738125) | human oral metagenome | biome: human oral; feature: human-associated habitat; material: saliva | place: China | collected 2256 ... | reverse complement strand
CATATTTTTCATTTTACATATTGAATAGGGTAGTTTTTTAAATCATTTGCTCAATCTTCTGCAATAAGAAAAAATTCTCAATTATGAGTATATCAATCGACATAATCTTGTATTCCATTAGCTCAGTAATATGGGATAGATCCAGGAATACGATTCTTTGCCGAAATTGGAATACGAAGATTATCAAATCTGTTACAGATATTATCAATTTTCCTCTCTTCCCAAGCTCCTTTAAATCCCTTAAATCTCAGCTCAGGGAACGCGGATCAGTCTTTGGGAAAGAGTTTTTGGAGGAAGGAGTGCTTCATGTTTTTGAGTTTTTCGAGTTTCTGTTGGTTTTTGCTGATGTGGGAGTCTATCTGCTCAAAAAGAGATCAGATTTTTTCTTGTTCTGGAAGTGAGGGGAATCTAATTAACATATCTGAAATCATCTCCAATCTGACGCTATCAACAGTTGCTTTTGCTGTCATAGACATCGCTCTTTTGTAGAATTTGGTAGAAAAATAATAATAAAAATACTTTCAAAAGATGTCTTTAAAATCACTTATTTTATAACATCTTTGATGTAAGTCGTATTTCCCATTTATATAATGAAAAACCTTTCAAATATTTCAATCTCCAATAGTAATAACGGCTTCTTCGTTAAATAAGAATTTATTACTTTTTACTACAATATCTGAACGAATAAAAAATGGATATTTTCAGTCTTCTGTTTGATCTTGAGTATTACTTTTTCCGGTAGAAATTTTTCATATTTGTTTGATAAATTTTTCTGTCCGAGAATTCCCTCCCTTAAATCTTATCTTTGGCAGTTTCATTAGTCGTTCAATAAGGATTTAAAAGCTTCTAATCCTTGGATATCAAAATCATCTCCAGTCAGTTCATCGATCATCTCGGAGAGTGCTTTCCCATTCTCTTGGATCTGAGTTTCTAGATCTGAAAGGGTAATGGCGTATTTTTCGGATAGTTTTTGGAGTCCTTTGGCAAAGTCCTTGAGTGCTGTGTCAAAGAGTTCATGCACCTGATCCATGATCGGATCGATCCACTGATGCTCCAAGAGTTGCACAATTTCCTCATCGCTTAGATGCTCGATGGTATGCATGATCTTGGTCAAGAGTTGTGTTTCGAGCTCTTTGATGGATTTATTGAGAGATTTTTCTTGCTCAATGAGGGCATTTACTTTCAAAACGATGAATTCAGGACTCTCTTGGTCAAAATTCAGATTTTTGTTTTCTTTTTTGATTTCTTTGGCTTTTGCGGTGATTTCTTTATTGACAAAAGATTCTTCTGAGATGGCGTCTCACAAGGCTTCTTGCTGGTCTTCTGTCAGATTAGAGAAGAGTTCTTCATACTGAGCGGTGATAGCGTTTAAGGCTTCTTTTTGCTCTTCGATGTTTGCAGTTTCCTCCTGGAGTTTATATTTTTTTATCACTTCAAAATCAAAGATACGTCCTCTGTATCCATCGGCTACTTCGATAAGTTCTTTGGATTTTTCGTCCTTTTTTCGCATGAGGTTTTCATCGACTTTTTTGCAGGCATCGAGCCCTTCTGCTTTGAGGATTTCGATATTTCCGGAGATGTTGGTCCAGTTGTCTGAGAGGATTTGGTAGGCATCATAGTTGTCTACTAGCTTAATCGTATCCAAAAGGTTAAAAAGCTGATCTCAGAGCTTGGATTCCATCGCATTGACGTCGATTTGTTGATATGAGTCGATGAGGTCTGTTTTCAAGATTTGCCTAAAAGGAGCAAAGGTTTTTTCAAAGTTTTCTTTGTAGGCGAGGACGGCAGCGTGATCTTTGATCTCATCAGCGATATTTTCAGTCTTAGCAGAGAAGTATTTTTGATTGTTAGCATGGAAAAGCTGCTCCTTGAGCCCAGGAAAGAGCTCAAAATAATGATCGTAGGTATCGAGCTCTTGAGCTGGGATTCCTCCAAACATGGTTGCGTAAATATCTCGCTGCTCTGGAGTCTCAGAACTATCTACGTATCTAGGGATATTGAGATTATAGTCGTTTTCGACGATCTCATCTCTGGAAACGATCCTCGAAAATTTTTCTTTATCCTTTCTGGCCATGATGATATCGACGATTCTTTTGATGTCGCAGGCTCTGAGTTTGTTATTTTTACCATCTTTGATATAGAATTTGGAAGCATCGATGATCTGAATATTGGTATCAGGTTTTCTCTTTTTGAGTACCATGATGATCGTAGGGATTCCCGTTCCAAAAAAGATATTTGAAGGCAGACCGATGATCGTGTCGATATTGTTTTTTTCGATGAGGTTTTTCCTGATTTCGTATTCTTCTCCTCCTCTAAAGAGCACTCCATGAGGCAGCACGATTGTAATGATTCCATCGGGTTTGATATGATAAAGATCATGGAGTAGAAAAGCATAGTCAGCTTTACCTTGTGGCGCTATTCCATATCCAGCATATCTTGGATCTCACTCTTTGTATTGTGGGCTCCATTTTTGAGAATACGGGGGATTGGACACTACAGCGTCCAGGTAAAGCGGATCTTCTATATTTCAGTATTCGTCTGTCTGAGGCCAGTCGTCCTCGAGCGTATCTGCATTTCTTGAGTGGATATTGTGCGAAGAGATTCCTCTCATTACCAAGTTCATTCTGGTGAGGTTGTAAGTTTCAGACTTCAGTTCTTGAGCGTAGTAGACGATGGATTTTGGGTCTTTTACGTGTTTTGCTACGGATTTCCCGATATTTATCAAGAGAGATCCTGATCAGCTCGTAGGATCGTAGATTTTTATTTGGTCAGAGTCTTTGAGGTGATGGGCGATGATTTCAGACATCAAGAGTGAAACTTCATGAGGAGTATAGAATTCTCCTGCCTTTTTCCCAGCATTTGCCGCAAAGTTTGAAATCAGATATTCGTAGATAAATCCTAATACATCGTAATCTGAACTTGAATCCATAGGAATCGTTTTGATCAGATTTATGATTTTTTTTACAGCAAGCGTCTGTGATTTTGTATTGTCTCAGAGTTTACTCAGTCAGGTCTCGAGCGTATTAAAAATCTTTTCATACACATTTTTGTGATTTTCGTGGATATTGTAGTTGAAATCAGACAATGCATCTGTCACATCAGAAATATCAAAATCTGATTTCTCTGTCCAGGTACTAAAGAGATTTTTGTATCCTATAAAATATCCTAAATTGGTTTTTATAAAATTTGCAGTTTCTTGATCCTCTTCTGAGAGCGATTTTATTTCTTCTGGTGAAATTGATTGCTTACGCAAAAACTCCAATTCTTGGTCTGAGAGAAATTTGTAAAACATAAATCATAAGATAAAATCTTTATATTCATTCGCTGCGATTTTGGATCTCATATCATTTGCCATAGCCCAGATCCTAGCTGCCAATTGTTGCTTATTCATATAATGCGAAAATGAGGTAAATCTCATAGAGAAACTTATATCAATATGATGACATTAAGCAAGGTGAAATAAGCAAACTTGAGAGGAATTTTAGTGTATTTTATGATGTCCTCAGTTGGCGTTTTGATGGGTTTTGTTGCGCGTAGGGGAGAGGAGTGGATTTTCGCAATTCAAAGCAATATGAATATGCTATTTGCAATTGAAAAGATAAGAGAAAATAGTATTATTTGGTAATTAATAATCATTCTAAATAAATCAGATTTATATTTTTATGTAATGTGATGTATTTGCCATTGGTTTCTAATGATCCCCATCATGAAAAAAACTATAATAAACGAATAAAATATGCTGAAAACTATAGAGCTGAACATCCATTAGATATTCAAGAAGTTGCTGCTGATGAAATAAGGGCATTACGTAAGGAATTTTGATTTGATGCTGTTTCTTGGACTCGATATCATTCTCGAGATATGCTAGCCGAAATGTATTATGATACTTTAGAAGCTAGATAAATCATATATTTTTATTTTAGATAATTTGTAGTATTAGATTTATCCTTGAATATAATCATGATAGAAACTAAGCCACCATATGAGGTGTTTGTTAGTGAAAAGTGCGATACTGATGTCTGCGAGGAAATCCGAGTTTTCCCAGATTATATTCAGTATAATACTCGATGCTGACCGTGTTGGATAGATTACTCTAAACTCGAATATAAGCTAGAATGAGGAAAATTATTGGTAAAAGCTTTTGAGTATGCTTATGTAGATTTTGATCATCAGTATGAGGAAACTGATAAATTTTATTTACTAAGAGATTGAAAGCTAAGTTCTGATGAATTTAATAGGTATCTTGATTGGTATATGAAAGAAAGTCCAAAAGAATTTCTTACAAAAAAGAAGGAAAAACCTGATTTGCAGTATACGCAAAAAGATAGACAAGAAGATATTGACCGTGTATCTAGTGTCCTAAATAATGCAAAGAAATATTCAGAATGGCATGAATTCAAATATATAAAGTGACCTGAAAGATATTCCACTAAAGTAAGGAAGTGGATTATTAACAAAATCGAGAATAGGGACTTTGATTAATAAATTTTATTGTAATTATCGATTTTATTAGTTAATAACTGGTATTTCTTTCTCATATTGTGCAAAGTAGGGGAGATTGCCTGTAAAAAGTTAATCAAGCGCTACTCTTGATGAAAAATTTTATTTCTATTGGTACTAATTTTTGGTTAATTAGTTTAAATAATTGAGTATTAAGAAAACTTTTGATTTTTCAAAAAAAAACACCCTACTTTGCACAAGATACATTGTGCAAAGTAAAATTTTGTACTTTTGGGGTGTTTATGTATTCTATCTACTATATTTTTAATAATTAAGATGTTTATTGGGAAATTATAGTTCACGATAAAATTGTATTTGGTTTTGCATCTCCGGAACTGGGCTCAGAAAGAAGGTAGGATAGTGCTTGATCGTAGAGAGGTCCCATATTTTGTATTTGGGATAGTTTTTTGTATATCTCTTTTTTCTCAGTTTCTGACTGTGATTTCTTCTCTACAAGGCTTTGAATTCTATTGATTTCTGTAGCAAGTTCATTTGGGAGATATTGCTGTGAACTGTTATGCTTTACTTGTTGAATATCAAAGAGATCTAGCAATTTATGAATTTTAAAATTTGATGAATTATACAGGTCTCGGAAGCTGTTATAAAACTTATCTTTTGCAAGATTTATAAGTGCTCGATCTAATTCTCAGATAATTTGATGTTGGAGTCCATTAGTTAGATCCACATTAAAATAGATTGCTCCCACAATTTGTGTTTCTCTTTGGAGAAAATCTCTTAATTGTAAGATCCATGTATCCTTAAGATCAGTTCTTGACTGGTAAACATCCAAGGACCTTTGGTAGTTGTAATTTTCAGGATAATTAACTGCTGTGGTTGCTACTTCATCGACAAATATCGGTTTATTGAGTTTTTTAATTCTAGTAAGAGTGTTCCATTTGGGGTTATTGATGATTTTATCTGGAGTTCATCGTCGGCGGTTGCTATTTCCCTTTCCTCGGTTGTAAAAAGTTACGCCCATCAGATCAACATATTTTTCTCCTGGATAATAGTCTTCAAATGATGCACATTTAAGTTTTTGTTTTGATTTTGGATCACATTCTATAAAAGTTGCTGTTTGAGATGGAGTTCCTCATTTTGCTGGTAAATCTCGTGCATTTATAGACATATCGAAAAGAATATCGTTTTTATTTAGGCCTGCTTCTCTTGAGAGATTTCGAACATGAATCCAGGCTTTTTTGAATGTTTCTGGATTTGATGATCGAGGATATCGACCTCAGTTCATCTCATGCATTGTTCTAAAGATAACTTTCAAATTGAGCTCTTTGATTTGATGAAAAAAGGTTAGATACTGTAGATCAAAAGCGCCATTTGCTACCTCTTCAGCGGTGTAGCTATTAGGAGAGATAGAAATATGGTAAATTTTCTGAGTTCAGAGCTTTGTTTTGATCTCTTTCATTTTTTCAGGAACATTATTTTGCTCTCGAGGATCAAAGATGAAAGAGGCAATCGGGAAAGAAACTCAATATTTTTTTTCTATTTCGACAATATTATCTACGGTATTGTCAAATGACTTAAATCCGAGGATATATCCGTAAGTAGGCAGAAAGCAGCTAACATAAAAAAGTATCAAAATCAGAATTTTTTTGATCATTGTTATTTTGGTGGTGGTTAAATTATCCGATAATATTGTATCTTACCAAGAGAAAAAGTGCAAGTGTGATGAAGACAAATGCCATAATTAGAAGAACAAAACTTTTTGTTTTTTCACTTTTGATTGAGGTTTTGAGTTGCTCGATTCTTTCTTCTAGCTTTTGTTTTTCTAGAAGGGTAGCTTGTTTTTCTCTATTGTAATCAGGAAGCGCGATCATAGATTGAATTTTAGTTTCCAACTCCCCTATTCTCTGCTGTAAAACAAAGATGATCTTGTTTTTTTCTTCAATCATCTTGTCTTTTTCCTTGAAAATAAGGAAAAATTTATCGATTTTTTCTTCGATAGCTTGGTCAAGATCGGCTCTTACGGCAACAGGATTTGACGTTATAGGATGAGAATTTGGAGTTGCTTCATGGATGAGTTCAGAGCTAACCTCAGTATGGAGTTGTGCAAATTCTTCTTTGAGTTCCGCAATTTCATCATTTGCAAGGAGAACTTTGTTTGCAATTTTTTTGTAAGAGAGTTTTCCGCTTTTAACGTATCTATCGATAGTCCTTGTTGAAACTCCTAGTTCGAGAGCGGCTTTTTCTCTACTTAGATTGTAAGATTTCATTGTGTCTAAATAATGAATGATAAAAAAGTCAGACTTTTTGATTTTGTTTTGGTTATTTTAAGAGTTTGCTTAATATTGCATACGCTATTGTAATGATTACTGAGAGAATAAGTGTTCTAAGATAGTCTGCGGCAAGAATAATTTCTGCTTGATCTCAGTAGTTTGTATTGATAAATCGTTGAAAGAAATAAAGTACTCCTACATTGATAATACTTCCTATAATTCCAAAAGTTAGATACTTAAGTGGAAATGCGACCAGATGGAGAAGCTGTTTGAGTAGACAGTTGATTATCCAGAAGAATAGTCCTAGAAGGAGGTAGGTTTGTAGTTCTGGTAACCACTCTCCTGCAGTGTGAGTTTGAATCTGGATTCAGAAATTTAGAGAGCTGAGTCCTCGAAGAAGGAAAGCGTTTATCCCAATAGATAGCGCAATTTCTTTGATAAATCTTCGCATGTTATTAACTAAAATGAATTAAAATTTAATCAATAAGATCGTCAAAATCATCTTCTCTGTCTTCTCCTTTAAATTTATAGATTGCATTTTTAACAGCTAAAAGAGCTATCATTGCGGCTCTTTTTCTTCTAGGAGAGACTTCGAATCATTTTTGAGCAAAGGTTTCATAGTTTCGTTTCAAGACTTCAGAAATATCAGTTCCAATTAGAAATTCTGAGAGGAAGCTTGCTGCTGCAAGGCTAACTGTACTCGGGTTTCCATCATAACTATATTCTTTGATCTTGTCTCCATCAAACTTGAGGTATATTGTGATGTCGTCTCAGCAAATAAAATTTCCCTCATGTCTAGATATATCAGCATCGGTCATTTCATAATTGCAGAGCGGATTTTTGGAGTATTCTTTAATGAGAAGTTCCGTTTCTTGCATGGTATTTTTTCGGTAATAAAAAAAGCTTTTCTTAGTCTAAGAAAAGCAGATAAGATTTCAAGTGATTTTGTCAAAAAAGTGTCTAGTCAAGTCTACAAAGGAGATGTTGAACTAATTTTTTGATTGTTTGAATAAAAGCTGTGGTGAGCTCAATAAAACCTCTTACTGCAATGATTTCAAATTGTTCTATTGCATCAAATGCTCCCTGCATTGCGATCATCATTTTGTTTGAATTTACTTCAAGCAAAATTTCATAGTTATCTGCGTTTTGTTCTAGAATTGTCGCACTAATACCTTCAACAGCGATAGATTTGCTAGTAGGAGTAGTAAGTAGCGGAGACTGTAACATAACAACAGGAACAAGAAATAAAATATTTAGATAAGATGACGGTCACTACTTTATGCTTTTACCTATAAAATGCAAGGGAAAAATAAACTAATTTTTTGGAAAAAAGTATTGCTTTTTTTGGAAAAAAGAGTATAATTTTTTGTGTATATTTATAGCTTTATGTCTTTGATTTCTTCTTGATGAGTAAATTGGAATTGTCAATTGATGTTTTGGAAAAAAACCTTGGGAAAATTCTGAATCAGGATCAGCTTTATTCCCTCTTAGATCATTCAGATTGATTAAAAAAATGAGAAAAAAAATATAAAATTGTTTATTATTTGAGACTTAGGGGCTATCTTTTCCCATTAAAGAGAAATTTATTTCTTGTCACTAGTCCTGAGAAAAAATGGACTGAGGATCAGATTTTATCTCTTTATTATTGGGAGGTTTTGGCAAAGATGGGGAAAGGTCTATGGTGAAATAAATGGTATATCTGAGGTCTGAAGGCTTTGGAAATCAGGCTTTGAGATTATGATATCAGAGATGAGATATTGCTGGTAAATGGTGAGGCACAAGGTGTTGAACTGGTAATGCTTGATAAAATTGCTCAATTAAAGTCCTATAATAATAAGAAAAAAAGTCTGATTTCGGATTTTTTGAAGTATTGAGATAGAGTCGAAATTGGGGGGAAAAAGTTTTTGCTGGCTAAGCCTGAGCTTGCAATATTGGAAATGCTTTATAACTCCTCTGCTCTGCTTAAATCTTATTCGGATGAACTTATAAAAAAACGAATGAAAAAGAATAAGAAAAACTTTGATTTTGAGCTTATTGAGTGAGTTTTGAAGCTAGGGAAACATAATAGCAGTGTAAATAAATTGATGGATTTGGTAATGACTTTCGATCAAGATATGGCTGAAAAGTTGAAAACTTTGATCAAGAGATTTGGATATTTGTTGTATTAAATTTAATTCTTTCCATTGGATTTTCCCTTGTATCTGGGGGGAAAAACAATAGACTGAATTCAGTTTTTTCATTTTTGTTTTTTGAAAATATGTTAAACTTTGAGAGATTGCAAATTTTGCAAAAATATTATGATTATATTGAGAAGAAAACTGGAGTAAGAGATTATTTCTTGGTTGGAGGTGCCCTAAGAGATATTCTTTTAGGAATCAAAGAGAAGCTTGATGATGTAGATCTAACGATTGCAGGAGAGCCTATAGGTCTTTATGCGCAGATGGAGAAGGAGGCGTTTTCTCATTTTATTACAGAAAAGTTTTGAACCATCACTCTCATCCCTAAAGAATGAGTAATGCAAGGCATAAAGTATGAAATTACTCCATTTCGTGAAGAGAGCGGATATCAAGATGTACGTCATCCTGATGATATTCGTTGGACTAATTCTTTGCTTGCTGATGCTAAGAGGAGAGATTTTAGAATCAATGCGATGTATTATCGTTTTTTGAATATCAAAAAACCTGTGTATGAGGAGAAAAAAGTCTTAGACTCCACTACTCTGCTTAAGGTTTTAGATAGAGAGTGATTTGTATTTTTGGAAAATAGCGGTGTTTTGATACTGCAGAAGGCATCTTTGATCGATCAATTATTGCAAAACGGTCAAATGGATTCAGATTTTTTGTACTATTTGTTAGATATTCAGCATTTTGCTTATTGTTATGGAGAAAATGGAGAAAAAACTGATTCAGAAGACAGATTTGATCTTCAGATTGTGATTGATCCTGAGTATGGTATTCATTCATTGATCAATAGGAAACTAGAGACGGTTGGAGATCCAGATATTAGGTTTCAGGAAGATGCCTTGAGGCTCTTGAGGGGACTTAGATTTGTTAATGTAATCAATCAAAAACTACTAAACAATGAAAATAAGGAGCAAAATGCAGATCCTTTGAATAAGGTCAGACTTTTTGATTTTGAGACAGAAACTTGGAAGTCAATCAAGAAAAATCATGATTTGCTTAAAACGATTGCAAAAGAGAGAATTTATCAGGAAATAGTAAAATCTTTTAGTGAGGGAAATCCTTTTGGTTTAGTGGCACTGGTTGATGAGGCTGAGATGTTGCCAATTCTTTTTCCAGCACTTGCAAAGACAAAAGGCTATGATCAGCCAATTAGATATCATCCATTTGATATTTATGCTCATATTATTTTGACACTTTGGCATTTGCAGCAGATTAATAGCAACTATTTAGTGAGGTTTGCTATGCTTTATCATGATGTGGGAAAGGTTGGTCAGTATCAGCAATATGGCCTTAATCTTACTAGAGAGGAGATTAGAAATATTCTTGCTGGACCGCTTAATCATCGCTTTAGCTCTGCAGAGCTTATGAAGGAGGATTTTAGGAATCTTTGATTTTCAAATAAGGAAATAGAGGAAATCAAGCGATATATTAATGAACATCATACTCCTGGAGAAATCCTTATGGGGAATGCTCAAAATTGGACGAAAAGATTAAGAAAGCTTTTTTCTGAGGTTGGGTATGAGAAATTACAAAACTTGCTTGATATCAATATCGCTGATAGGCTCTGAATGTATAATCCTCTTCAAAATAGTTCAGACCTTACGGATTCATATTATTTGAAGACTTTGGTTGATGAGATTGAGCAGACTGAAGGGCAATTCAAAAAATCTGATTTAGCAATTACTGGGGCTGATGTGATGGAGCACTTTGATCTGAAGCCAGGAAAGTTAATTGGAGAGCTTTTACAGGTTGGATTTGACTGGGTTTTGGGTGATGTTAAGCATAGAAATGTTAAGAAACAAATTTTGGCAAATATTGCAAATTATCTCAAGCAAAAAAAGTAGCCTAAAGAGATAAAAAAACTGACTTTTGAGATTGATCAAATTGAGAGATCAGATTTTACTTTTTTTTGAAGATATTATGGCGTATGATAGTAAGCATACTGAACTTTTGGAACCAAAAGAGGGATATAACCTGACAGAAAAAGAATATAAAAAATATTGGCCGCATCTGAATAGTTTTTATAGTTTAAATTTTCATAGGTTTGTTCCTAGAGAAAGAGAGAATTATAGAATTCTGGATTTGTGAGCTGGAGATGGAAGGATGTATCCACAGTTGAAAGGTTTAGAGCCCGAGGAGTATGTGGCATGTGATTGTGCAGAAAAGCTTTTGGCTCAGCATCCTGGAAGAATTAAAAAAGTAGTTTGTGACTTGGAAAAGGATCGACCATTTGAAGATCAGAGTTTTGATCTCCTTTCTGCTTTCTTTTTGCTTGAGCATATTGAGGACTTGGATCATTTTTTTGCAGAAAGTTATAGAGTGTTATCTGATAGGGGACAAATATTGATCGGGCATTTTTTGCAAAAGAGGCTTTTTATGCGAAATGTACAGGCAAAGAGGTTTAAGATTGTGCAATATCCTCATACTATTGAAGAGATAGAAAAGGCAGCACAAGAGGCTTGATTTCATACGGGAATTATGCCTCTCTATGATGTTTGTAATAATAAGAATATGACAGGACATCTTTTGGTTTGTGATAAGAGAGGTTAGCTAGATATTGCATATTGAAAAATTTATGAAGAGAAAAAGTCAGATTTATTCTGACTTTTCTTCGTTATTTGGATGAATATAGAGTAATTCCTCTCCCTGAAGCTCGATATCTGTTTTGATATAGATATTTGGGGTATTACAAGTCCCTTTTTCGAGCTCTTTCCCTTGAAGATTAATGATTTTTGTAATAGTGAGAAGCCCATAAGAGTTTGGTGTTAGGTAATGAAGCTGCATACCAGGTTCAATAACCTCTTTTGGAGAGATTTTATGATAGATTTCACCATTGATTTCGATGCTCTCAGAAAGTACTTGTCCAAAGTAGTTTCTTGCGAAAAGTGGACCTGCACAGGTTTTTGTGATTGAGCTATTTCGAGCAAGGTTTGATTTTATCTCTTCTTCGTTATTATCAGAGACAGAAGTCTGATTTTCTTCTATTTGTGGAGTTTCTGGTTCTCGAGCATGATCGTTATTTTCTCTATCTGGGAATTCTTTGATATTGTGAAAGAGGAATCCATCTCGATACTCTCTATGAGGAATTACGTTTACTAGATTTTTGATCTCAGGATCAATTGGAGTTCCATCAATGAGGGCGTCTCTTACATGTTTGTAGGCACTAACCATTCCTCATACATAGAATTCTGATTTACTTCTTCCTTCGATTTTCATTGCATCGATATAGGGAATGATTTCCTCCAGTCTATCAATAGTACAAAGATCTCTAGAGGACATAATGAAATTTGTTCCATCTTCTCCTTGATCTAGTTGGAAGAATTTTCCAGGTCTTCTCTCTTCTTCTAGCCATACTTTGTATTTAAATCTGCAGGCGTGATTACACTCTCCTTTATTTCCAGGTCTTCCTCCCATGTAATCTCAGAGAAGGCATCTTCCAGAATATGTCATACACATAGCTCCGTGCACAAAGACTTCAAGTTCCATCCCTGGCACCTTTTCTTTGATTTCTTTGATTTCATCGATATGAAGTTCACGAGCGAGCACTACTCTCTTTACTCAAATGTCATACCAAAACTGTACTGCCGAGTAATTGAGTGTAGTGGTTTGAGTACTGAGATGAAGTGGGGTATCTGGCATATATTTTTTGAGGACATGGAAGGTTCCAGGATCTGAAAAGATGATCGCATCTGCTCCCATTTCTGCAACTTTCTCTACTGTTGCCTCGAAGATCTTGATGTCTACATTACGAGGGAAAATGTTCATTGTCAAAAATACTTTAGATCCAAGGTTATGAACCTCATCTACAGTCTTTTTTAGTTTTACAAAGTCTCCAAGTTTGTTGCTTCTCATTCTCAGAGAGGTAAAAGGAACGCCCATATATACCTCCTCTGCTCCATATTTTGCAGCAGTAACGGCTTTTTGGTGAGAGCCTCCAGGAGCTACGATCGCTGGTCTATGTTTTTGCATTATTGATTTAATAATGGGTAAATCTTTAGCTTTAAGTGTATTTTTTTGCTTGAGAAAAACAAGATAAAAGTCTGAATCTTATGTTGTAAAAAAACAGGAGTCTGATTTTTTTGCCTTGTTTTACGGAGAAAGAAAAATCTGATCGAGATGACCAGATCTTAATTTTGAGGGGTAAGTATGATGATTTTTCTGGCTACTTTGTGTTGGTCTCTTTTGTAAAGTTCATCAATTGCTGAGAATTTAAATCCTGCTTGATATGCGCTTTCCATTACTGCTTGTTCAATGAAATTTTCGTATCAAAGGTAAATCGGAATCGTGAAAACCATGCTTGGCTTTTCTGGGAATGCAGTTCCCATTTGCTCGATTCGCTGAACGTAAACATTTTTTACTCGTCTTTGATATTCTTTGATTTGATCTGGAGTGGTAGAAAGTTTGATCACTGGACCTAGCCAACCTTCTGTTACGATAAGTGGAGTTTTTCATTTGAAGAGATCCGGCTTTTCAAAAGGCTTTGTGGCGTCATGGATAAAGAGGTCAAAAGTCAGATTTTTGTTTTGGTTTTCCTTTCTTGATAGCCACCATTTTTGATTTTGTTCAGCAAAGGTGAGTTTTAGGTCTGATCCTATGAAATTGAGCCCATCATTGTTTGCGAGGAATCATGTTGTCCCAGATCCTGTAAATGGATCATAGATGATAGGACTCCTCTGCTCTGGAACCTGTGCACGAGCAATATTGAGCATGGTATGAGTTAATTTTGCAGGCATCATTCCCATTTGCATGCTACGAGCGGGCTTTTCAAAATCGGCAATTTCATAGAGCTGGATATTTTGATAACCGAGTACAAGTCCTCGTTGATGAGTAATTCTTATTAGTTCGATCCCTTTGTTTCTTACTTCTTTATCTGTGTGTAGGATATCAGTTTGTTTGAATCTTTTGAGTTTATATTGTTTTTTGAGGTTTATTCCTTGGTTTTTGTCTGCTACTCAAAGAATTCTTTTTTCTGGAAAAGCAGTAAAAACCTGATCTAAGTCAGTTTCTATTATTTTTCATCGTTTAATAATTCCCGCAAGTTGATTGAGTTTATCTTCTTCTGCGGAGTCAAAAAGTACAATTTTTTGATTTTGAGCTGAATGAAGATTGGTGACTTTGGCAAATTCGAGTTCTTTAAGACTGAGTTCGCGGTTTTTTCCAAGGACTGCAAAATACATAGTATCTGTGAAATAATAAATTTAGTGTAAGTATAAAGAAACTCTCTTCATTTGCAATGATATTTATTTTTATTCTTTAGAAAAAACTCAGAGAATGTTTCTGAGTTTTTTAGTTTATCTAACAAAGAGATCTCTAGAATTAAGTACATAAGAGAAGTAATCAATATTTCTCCAATCAAATACTTGATTTTTGTACGCTCTAAAAAGCATCAGTGCAACATTATTTCTAGATACTGCCTCAGCTCCTGCTCCTTGATTGATAATACCAAGATCTGTTGCTACTTTATTATACTCTGAATACCACATCTTATTTTCAGATTGCTTTTCATCAAGATAAGACTTCAGAATCATTCTGATAAGTACTGCGTTTACTTCTGCTTTACTAATAGCATCAAATGGCCTAAATTCACCATCACCCATTCCACTTCCTTTCATCACTCCAAGCTGATAAGCAAGAGTAATATAAGGCTTCAAGGTAGGATCTGCATTTTCTACATCAGAGTAATGAACAGATAAGTTTGTATCAGGTTTTCTACAAAGCACATTGATCGCAAAGTTTGAAAAGATCTTAGCGGCTTCTTCTCTCGAGAGATTTCTCTTAGGAGCAAAACCATCTACACTATCAAACATCGTCATTTCATAACTTCGAAGGAAAGATAACGCTTTCTTAAATTCTTCAGAAGTAACTAGCGTTTCAGAATCCTTGATTCCGAGATATTCCCTTCTCGTATAACATTTTCCATTTTCGATTGTTGGGTTAAAGATTACTGTATCCTGATATTTAGTCTTACCTTCAACAGGTTCAGGTTTATCTTCTGCTTTTGTTTCAGTTGAAGCTTTTGTCTCAGCAGCGTTGTGCTCAGTTTCTTCTGTATTATTTTTACCAGTATTGATCTGTACTTGCAGAGCTTCACATTTTCCATCAGTTCTACTTCCTGAGTGATCTCCATTAGGACAGTTATCATACACAACACTTACACTAGAAGAAACTCCTCATCAATTCTTTGGTTTTACAGTAATAGTAATCTTTTCTGTTGTCTCATTTCATTGATTGTCTCTCGCCTTAACCGTTACCGTATAGGTTCCACTCTTTTTAGGAGCACCTGAAAAGCTTACCTTCTTTTCTTTAGCATCAGTACTTTCTGGTTCAATTTTAGCTGTTACCCCGTCTGGAAGTCCTACAACTTCAATATCTCCCACAGCATCATTATCTTTTACCGTGAAAGTAACGCCATTTAAGTTTTTTCCTTTTCTTGTTGAAACTTCTTTAGTAGAAAGATCAATAGTCGGAGCTTGATCCAAAACAATCTTAACAGAAATTTTATCAGAAAGCCCATCCTGTTCACGATCACGAACAATAATATCTAAATCATACTGATTTTTCTCCTGGAAATTGAACGATCACTTAACTTTTAGCTGATTTCCTACTATTTCAAATTTATCATCATCCCCATCTAGAGTATAATATTGTGAATCTTCTGGATTAGGATCTATTACTTTAAGATCAAGTATAGGGGTTTTATCTGAAGTTGTGTCTGGAATAATCACCTTATTATTATCATAATGTGACTGATCAAATTTCGGAGGCAAGTTAAAATCAAGCTTTCCCAAAGACATTGAGCTTGGATTTCAGACTTTATCCTTTACTTGAAGACAAACATATTTACCATGTTTTGTGGTATCAGTAATTTCAAATGCTGTAGTTCCTGGAAAGAGCGGTGAATGCTCTTCAGGATTTGTACAGTCTTCTTGTCTAGAGAAAAAGTAGCCTACAGCACTTCGATCAAAGTTTGGATCATTCTGCTCATCTTGAGTTCGGAGTCCCACCCCTTCATAATTATCTTCTGCTGTAAATGAAAGTTTTGCAACCGTTCCATTAGTTTCATAATTTATCGGATTAGGAGTAATAACTGGGCCTACCCTATCAATAGTAAATTCTGCACTTTCTTTATGTACTGGATTTCCCGCACTATCTTTAGCATCAATAGTGATAGTTGATTTTTTTACCTCCCCCTCTGCTGGAGCTGGAATAGTGTAGTCACAAACTACCTCACTATCAGAAATCTTTGGACATTGATTAACTTCTTCACCATTAATTCTAATACTATTAGGATCAAGCTTGTGATCATCTGTAATAGTAATCTTAAGAGTAATATCTCCTGATGAAATCAATTGTTCTGGACTAATAGAGATCTCAGGAGCTTTATCATCTATAGTAAATGATTGACTATTATTTCCTTGAGCTCCATGAACATCAGTCACCTCAATACTTAGTTTCCCTGTTTTATCTCCATTTTCCAAAACCTCTCCCTCATAAAAACATTCAACCTTATTACCTTTATCATTCTTTATACTCATACCATCTTTTGATCCCTGGCCTATACCTTGAAGTTCTCGCGATTCAATTGGATCCTTCTTTCCACTACACCTTATATTTTTAAAGTGAACACCTCCTGTAGCTTTTGCAACAAATTTAGCAATATCTGCAGCATCTGATTCACTACCTGGAGAATAAAGAGTAAACCTTCCTTCAAATGTCCCTTTTGAAATAAGAGTTTTATTTTCAGGTGAAAACTCAATAATTGGAGGGAATTTAATCGTATTGATATCTCCTGGATTTCATAAACGATCTTTACATTGAACAGACACTGTATGTACTTTATGATGATCCGACAACTCTTCTAAATCTGAAAGCTCAACAGCATTTTCATTACCAGGCTTCAGATCATATTCCATCGGCTGACCAGCTCTATTAACATAAGAAAGCAAACAACTTTCAACACCTGCACCTCATCTATCAGCTGGAAATTGAGGCAATGAAATCCTTGGTAGATTTACACCATTGTCAGTATTGATATGAACCTGTGGTAATTCAGGACCTTTGTTATCAACAAGATATCTTCCTTCTATGATTTTTGTAGTTACTCCATCAGTAATTTTTACTTTAACATTTCTTCCTTGTTCAGTAGATTTAACTACTAAGCTACATTCTTTTTCTCATGGACTTGCTGTCTTTACAGTACAATTCACTTCAGCACTAGCCCCTGCTCCATCACCTACAACTTCCACCGAAATAGCGGTATGAGGGCGAAAACTTGTTACGGTAAAAGTATCAGTAATAAAATTTTTACTTTCTTTTAATTTAGAATCAAAATCTTCTACTTTTAGTCCACACTCTCTTCTATCTCGCCCAATCTTATATCCTTTCTTAATCAAACTATCTCTATCTTCTTTCTGATTACAATAAGGAGCTTCAATAGCAAGATTAAACTCACGATTAGCATTTGTTAACTTATTATTCCATTTATACAAAAGCCACTCATAATTCTCTCTAGAAAAACTTAAGGGTTGACTATTTTTATCAGTACGATAGATAAAGAAATCCCCCTTCATCAGAGATTTAGGATTCCAATTTGAAATATCAGCATTAAAAGAAAATGCATTTTGAAACATAGCCCCAATATGTTCTACCTTTTCAACGTTCCATTTTTCAAGACCACTTCCTTCAAAAGCTTTAGCATCCCTAAACATTGCCACCATACCTGTCACCTGACTAGTATCCCATTTTGAAAGATTTTGATTAAAACTTGTTGCTCAATCAAACATGTACTCCATACTCGTAACTTTTCCTGTTTTCCAGTTCTCAAGCGGTTGATTAAACGAACTCGCTCAATCAAACATAGTCCTCATATCTTTCACACTACTAGTATCCCAGTTTCCTATTGGTTGATTGAAAGCTGTAGCTCACCAAAACATAGCATACATAGTTTCTACCTTACGAGTATCCCACGTATCTAATGGTTGATTAAACGAACTCGCTCTCCAAAACATAGCAGACATATCTGTAACATTCCTAGTATTCCAACCATTTAACGGTTGATTAAAACTACTTGCAGAAGAAAACATTCTAGCAAAATTAGCTACATTTTCCATATTTAAACAAGAAACATCCTGATTAAAAGCAGAAGCTCATCCAAACATATCATTTACCCATCTTAACTTATCTGAAGTCTGCCAATTAGTCAATGGTTGATTAAATGATGACGCTCATGCAAACATTGCTTCAAGTTTTGTAACTTTACGGAGATCCCAACCACTTACATCACTGTTAAAGCTCGTTGCCTTATAAAACATTCTATACATACTTACTACGTTGCTTGTATCCCAATTGGTCAATGGTTGATTAAATGCAGTTGCTCAATCAAACATATAATTCATAACATAAACTTTATTAGTATCTCGATTTTTAAGTGGCTGATTAAATTTTTTCGCCCCTGCAAAAAGCGCGCTCATATCTCTAACATTTTCAACATTCCACCAAGAAATATCTGTATTGAAATTTGTTGCTCCACTAAACATTCCTTTCATAGTTTTCAGATTATCAGTTTTCATCTCTTTATCAAAAGTAATATTTTCAGACTGAAAATCCTTAAAAAAATCTGTAGCATCATCAGGGAAACGAACATCTTTTGCAAAACTAATCGTTATATCTTTAGTTGCTAAATCATAACGATTTTTGAAGTCATTCCATTTAATTCTATCTATTTTCCCATCTCCTGGATTAGCATTTTTTACGATCTTGAGTTCTCCACTATCCCAGGTTGCCTGAACACCCCCTCAAAGATCAAAAGAACTAAGAGAAGTTAAATCTTCAGCCTTTGTAAAAAGACCTACTCCTACTAGAATAAAAAATCCTAGCACCCCGACTAATCATTTTTTCATATTTTTTAAATGAGATATAAAAAAGTTTAAAAATTTGATAAAAAACATATTTATCAACTTGAGTAAGTATAACGCCATAGCCCCCTAAAAACAAATTTTGTATCAATAAAATAACTACTTTTCGTTGACAAATTCAGTATTTTAGTACTAATAATAAAATTATTTTACAAAAAAGATTGAGAAAACAATCTCTTTTCATATTATGAAAGATACTTTATGTTATTTTATAGCTCACATATGAATCTCGACCAAGCAAATCACATTGAATACGAACTTTATCTCAAAGGTCTCACAGAAGAAAACATTCGCAAAATCTCAGCAGACCTAGGAGAACCAGAACGAATGCTCCAGCATAGACTCAAGAGTCTTGAAGTATTCCACCAATTAGAAATGCCAAAATTCTGACCCGAAATCTCAGATCTCAATTTTGATGAACTGGTTTATTACGCCAAGCCAAAAACCTGATCTCCAACCTATGTAAACGATCGAGACCAAGTACCTACCGAAATCAAAAAAACTTTTCAAAGACTAGGAATCCCCGAGGCAGAGCAAAAATATCTTGCCGGAGCTGGAGGACAATTTGACTCTACTGCAGTTTATCACAAGATCAAAGAAATCCGAGCAAAACAAGGCGTAATCTTTGAAGATATGAAAGAAGCAGTAATTAAATATCCAGATCTCGTTCAAAAATACTTTATGAAAACCGTTCCTATCAACGATCATAAATTTGCAGCTCTGCACGGAGCGGTTTGGAGTGGAGGAAGTTTTGTCTATGTACCAAAAGGCGTAAAACTCACTCAACCTTTACAAGCATACTTTCGTATGAATACGCTAGCTGGGGGACAGTTTGAGCATACCCTCATTATCATTGAAGACGAAGCAGAAGCACAATACATTGAAGGCTGCTCTGCTCCAAAGTACAACAAACTCTCGCTTCACGCTGGATGTGTAGAAATATCTGTAGGAAAGCACGCAAAAATGAGATATTCCTCAGTAGAAAACTGGTCACTCAATACCTACAACCTCAACACCAAAAGAGCCGTTGTAGAGGAACATGGTCTCATGGAATGGATTGGTGGGAATCTCGGTTCTGGAGCGACAATGCTCTATCCTTGTTCAGTACTCAAAGGAGACTACAGCAAATCTGACAATCTCTCCGTAGTAATGGCATCCAAAGGGCAAAACCAAGATGTAGGAGCAAAAGTTATTCACCTAGGAAAATACACTACTTCAAATATCATTTCCAAATCCATCTCTACCCAATGAGGAATTTCTACCTATAGAGGACTGGTAAAAATCGGGAAAAATGCCACAGGTGCACTTGCAGGTATCAACTGTGATGCGCTCATCCTCGATGAAAAATCTATTAGCAAAACCATTCCTGTCATCGAATCTGAAAATGCAGATGCGATCGTATCTCACGAAGCCTCAGCTGGAAAAGTTGATGAAAATCAGATTTTTTATCTGATGAGCAGAGGTCTTGAGGAGGAAAAAGCAATGTCATTACTCGTAAATGGCTTCATCTCTGGAGTCGTAAAACAACTTCCTCTCGAATATGCAGGAGAACTCAATAGACTCATCGAACTTGAGATGGAAGGAAGTGTTGGATAAAACCGAACGCTTACTTTTTAGTTGATCAAAAAATCATAATAATGAATAAAAAAATAAAAATCTGACTTTTTTTGCTGTTTACCCTTATTGGGACAGGAATATCGTCTACACATGCCTATCAAGAGCTCATGATTGAAGAAAGATGAGGAAAACCTATCAGAGTTATCAAAGTAGTTCTTGATGGAGAACATTTTGTAGTAGCCTCCCCTGCTGGCCTCTGATGAGACACCACAGAAAACCTCGCAAAAAAAGTCTGAGGAAATACCGCGATCAATGCTGCTTTTTTCTGCCCAGATGACTACAGTAACTGTAGAATCAATGGGAAAAGAGTTACTCATACCATTTCCGAGAGAGTTTTTCTCTGAGATGGGAAATCACGAAGCCCTTTTTGGTGAGATACGAGTATTAGAGCGATTTTCTCTTTTGACAAAGAAGGAAAACCATTTTTTGTACAAAAAAATAGCGGACTTCATGATGAAGGTCTCCGAAGTAATATCAATCAAGACAAACTTGATCAGATTTATTTTTGAATTTGAAACTTTCCTGTCCTCTTGCTCGAAGGAGAAGATGTAGTAAAAGCTTATGTAAACTACATCGACTCCAAAATGAGCTGAAGCGCAAACAGAAACTTCATTTGCTCAACTCAGGATTGAAAAACAGTCTATATGGGAGTTATTTGAGGTATTAGCGTAAAAAAACTTGCTCCTTACCTAAGGGATCACCTCGGCTGTCGAAATGCACTCTCTCTTGATGCCTGAGCCAGCACAGCAATGGTCTATGAGGGAAAAACTCTCGATAGAAGCCCTAGAACAAGAGTAATGGACGCTTTTGTCGTACTTACCAAAGCCCAATACCAAAAACTTACCGGCTCTACCCCTAATGGACAAGCTGATAAAATCACAGGATACCAAGGGTATCTGCCAACTTCTGGAGATTTCCAGAAACTCAGCAAAATCCAATCCTCTCTAGATCAAATCTTCCTTATGTACGGGAAAAACAAATATAAACAAAAATTTATCAATCGCATCCGCAAGATGATTTCTCCTGAACTCTCCCTCGCAGACAAATGGCTCTACAATCAGCTTCTTATCTCACTTTATACCATCGATACGATGCAATAATGTCCACCAAAAGACAAAAAATCTGACTCTGAACCTGGAAACTCTCCTGACCTCAAGCTATTGATACGATCAACTCTGCTCTCAAACTAGGATATCACACTATAGATACTGCCTGGATCTACCAAAATGCCCCAGAAGTCGCCTCTGCCATCAAAGAATCATGAGTTCCTAGATCAGAACTATTCATCACGAGTAAAACACGATTTGACTACATTCCCAACTACCAAAAACACCAATTTCAAAAGTCAGACTTTTCTTACTCTTTACGAAAACAAAGATTTGAAAAACATTTACAAGAATTAGAAACAGACTATCTAGATGAACTTTTGATTCATCGACCTTCTCGAGAAGAAAACGACCTTGCCCTACTTGAACTCCTCTCCTCCTACCAAGAAAAGGGAATCATCAAACATATCTGAGTTTCAAACTTCCCAATCTCTTACCTCAAAAAACTTCGACCTCACCCCCCCTGCCAACTCTCTTGCAATCAAATCGAACTTCACCCTTGTCTCTTTGATCCAGAGATGATCAGTTATGCAAAAACCAACCATCTTCAAATCATTGCTTATTCACCGCTTGCTCACTGACATCTCCTCAAAAATCCTATTATCAAGCACATTGCAAAAAAACATCAAGCAACCCCAGCTCAAATCTGTATTGCTCGATGTTTAGCTCAATGAGTAAGCCTTATCGTTAAAGCAACTACTCCTGAAAAATTAGTCCAAAACCTGAATTCAGAAGAGATCATTCTTGATTATCAGGATTTTGATCTTATCTCAACTCTTCCCAAAAATCATCGTTACAACAATCCTCCATTTTCTCCTACTTGGGACTAAGATATATAAAAGCTCCCAATACCATAGTACAAAAAGATAAAACAGCTAAAAAATCAGATAACATAAAATATAAGCTAATTTATTTACAGAGAAGAACCATGGAAAAAGCTCCTCTTATCTCAATCGTCATTCCGGCAAGAGTACAAAATTCTCAGCTCCTAGTAGACATTTTACACTGCTTAGAAAGACAAACTTTCCAAGATTTTGAAGTAATTATTGTTTGTGATAGATTCTTCTCTCACTTAGAATGGGAAATCTTACAATATCTCCTCTCTATAAAAACAAAAATAGCCTCAAAAATCAGACTTTTTTCTCATTTTAATAGCGACTTCACTCCAAAATCAGCATGAGGAGCCTCCTATGTAAGAAACTTTGGAATACTACAAGCAAAGGGAGAATTCATCCAACTCTTCGACGATGATAATCACTTTGATCCAAACTATCTGGACACTGCACTTAAACTCTACAAAGAAAAGAAAAATGAACTCAAAAGCGAGGTAGTAATCACGCCAAGCCTCTACTATAGAGACACTCCCAATATACAAAGCCAAGGATTTTTAAAATACAACTATCGACTTGCAAGACCTCAAATCAATTTCCTCTCTCCCGATCAAGATCTAGCTCAAATTCAGATGTTTAGCGGAAATGGAGTATTTGCAAATGCAAAACTTATGCAAACCACACTCTACGACGAACAAATCGCCCGAATCGCAGAAGATCTAGACTTCACCTATCGTTTACACAAAAAAGGAGCAAAAATCCTGACCTTTGCCAATCTCAAAATCCAACACTTTGAAAGAGAAAAAAATATCTTGGAGCAAGCCTGGATCTGAACTCCCCTCTCCGCAGAACAAAAAATCAAAAATATCTTCATCCGACACAAAAAACATGCAAATTGGGCGCAGTTTTTGATCTTTATTTTGCGGAGTTCTCGAGGGATAGCGCTCTGGCTTTCTATCAAAGCCCTCTACTACGGAGAAAATCAAAAATTCCCAATTCTCATGGGAATTTGGAAAGGTTACTACAAAGGTTGGAAAACTATTTTCTCACACTAGCTCTGAGCATAAACAAGAAGTATCTTATCAGTATAGGGAGAAGGATAAATATCGACCTTAGAAAAATAAATTGAAAGCTGACTTTTTAAAGCATTCCATTTTTGAAGATCAAGATCTGAGAGAATATGTATCTCTGCAATCAGATTTTTGATCTTTTTTCGATTCTCTGGAGAAAGATCAGACAAAACCTCATATTCCATACCTTCGATATCAAGCTTAAGCACATCGATCTGATCAATAGGATGATTATCTAAGTAGTGGTTAAGGTTTTCACAATGTACCGTTTGAAGCTGACCTTTCGAGTTCAAAAAAGATAAAGTCTGAGATGATTGCATCGTTTTCTCAGGATTAAAGAAAAACTGATAATCTCAAGCTTGTTTTGCCAATCCAAACCTATTAAAAACAATCTGATCTGAAAAAGCCTCCAGATTCGCTTTTGCTTGCTCAACGAGCTGAGAAAAAGGCTCAAAAAAATGAATTACTAATTGAGGATTCTGTTTCAACACCCAAAGTGAAAAATATCAGATATGACCTCAAATATCAAAAATCACCTTTGCTCAAGCAAGACTTTGTTTTATCATCGCATACTCTTCAGTAACGAAAATCTCATGATACAACGCCTTATTGTAATCTTTCATCATAACAAAAAAGACTAAAAATCTAATTTTCAAAGTCTGTTTTTCTCCTAAAGGAATGCAAGAGTTTTTTCCATTGAAAAAAAGAAAGGAATCGCTACAGTTAAGATCAGATTTATTTATTTCTTTGCACACATGCAAAAGATTATCAAAGGACTAACCGTTTACAAAATAGGATACTGAGGAATTGGAATCGCCAGCCTTCCTGATGGAAAGAAAGTTTTGATCAAAGGAGGAGCATTACCATGAAGTATCGTAGATGTTCGCGTAGTCAAAAACAAAAAAGATTATATTGAAGCACACTTACTTGAAATCAGAAAATATGATGAAAAAATCATCAATGGGACCCCACTTTGTGCTCATTTTTTTTCTCCAATTTGGGAACAAAATCAACCAGCTCACAAAACAGGCTGTGGAGGTTGCAAGTGGCAAGTTATGACTTACGAATCCCAGCTTGCTCTCAAAGAATCAATTATCAAAGATGCTTTTTCAAAACTCAGTAAAACCCATCAGATCAACTTTTTGCCAATTGTGGGCTCACCATTGGAAAAGGGATATAGAAATAAAATTGAGTTTAGCTTTGGAGTATACAAACAACTCAATGATGCCTTCAAAAAAGCAAAAAAATCCTGAACTCCAGAACAAGAACTTCTTGATCAAGGACTAGAAAAATATGCTGTTGACTCTGATTTTAATATTGGTTTCCACAAACAATGAGAGTTTAGCAAAATCGTAGATGTAGACTCATGTGGATTGATTAGCGAAAAAGCAAATCAGGTTTTTGCCTATTTTAAGAAACTTTGCTTAGAGTCTGGACTTCCTGTCTATGACCAAAAAACTCATCAAGGATTTTTCCGCCACCTAGTACTAAGAGAAGGGGTAAATACGCATCAAATGATGATCAACCTCTCCGTATCCAACGAAAACCTCAGTGATGAAAAAGGAGAAACACAACTTCGAGAACAGTTTTTAGAAAAGATAAAAGCTGACTCATTTCTTCAAGATCAAGTTTCGACAATGATTATCAGCTACAACAACGGACTTGCCGATGTAGTAAATAATCCTGAAACTGAAATCAAAACCTTCTGGTGAGAAGGATCAATCTATGAAAAATTATTTTTCACTCAAAAAGAGGGAGAATGTGAAGCGATATTCAGAATTTGACCTTCTTCTTTCTTCCAAACCAATACTCTAGGAGCGCAACTCCTCTTCTCAACTGCAATCAAAATGGCAGGGAAAATCGAAGGTAATGTGTTAGATTTGTATTGTGGAGCAGGAAGTATCGGAATTTCTCTCCTCAAACAAGGACTCTGAGAAGAACTTATCGGAGTAGAAATCGTAGAAAAGGCTATTACTGATGCTTGGCACAATGCAAAAATCAATGGAATAGAAGACCGTGTATTCTTTGTAGCTTCTCCTGCTGAAAAAATGCTCATCAACTATCCAGAACTTGAAACCAAGATCAAAAATATTGGACTGGTAGTGATTGATCCTCCTCGTGAATGACTCCATCCGAATGTCATCTCCTACCTCGGGAACTTGAAAAAAGAATATCAATTCAAACTCTTATACATTTCTTGCAACCCTATCACCATGGCAAGAGATGTCGAACTCTTGTCTACTGAAGGATTCAAATTCTCTCAAATACAGCCAGTAGATATGTTTCCCCAAACACATCATATCGAATGTATCACTGTGTTGGAATAAAGCGGAATTATCAACAGAAAAAGAAAGAGAAGTGGATTTCACTTCTCTTTTTTGCTTATATCTGCTATGAGGTTTGTTTAAAAAAAGAGAGATAACAATCAATACTAAGTGGGTACTTAAAGTATGATAAATAGCTAAACAACTTGTACTATACAATCCCCACTTAGGTGTACCCACGCTTAAGCTATGCGATCATAGCCGGGTGGTGGTTGTATAATATAGGTTGTTTTTTGCTTTTACCCAAGAGTAAATTTCACCCATTCCCCTTTCTTTCTCTTGCAGTAGTCAAGTATGAGAGAAAGGAGAGGTATTATATAATAAGGTAAGTATTGGTTTTTCTTTACTCTCTTACCAATTGAAAACAATGCGACTAGTGAAGTCAGTAATTTTCCTCGTAGTCTGAATTTACACGCTCCACAACCCAGTCATCTGAGGGATTGTCTTTATCCCTCGATTGGTTGCTTCAATTGGAAGATACGAAAACAAAAAAGCATTAAGAAAGAAATTTGTTTTTATCAGATAATTTGAGAAACCATGAAAACTTCAAAAATTAAGCTCCTCCTCGAAAAGGGGGGGATGAGATGCTTGGATGCATCTATCTCCATTGTGGAGAACACTCTTGACGAGAATTACAAGCTCATCAAGAGCGAGAAGGTGGAAGACCTTCACGAGATCCACTTCAATTACGAGTGGATCAATAGGGAAAGACAAGGTCTTTTCTATGAAGTCTCTCAATGGGAGAAACTATTTAAGGAGCTCTGCTCCAAATTTTGAGGCAAGGAAATTAAGGCAAATATCTTTGCCTGTGTTCTTCCTTGCAGGGAAGAAGTGAAGCAAACAGTAAAAACTGCCTGCGAAGAACTTCAGAAGAAGCTCAATTTAGAGGCTTCTGAATAGTTATATTTTATTTTGTGTGGTGCATTAAATGGCGGAGAAACCGAGTTTTTATGCTATTTTGCCAGCGGATGTCAGATATGCAGAAGACCTTACCAGTCTTCAGAAGATTCTCTATGCAGAGATCACTGCTCTGACAAATAAGGAGTGATACTGCTACGCTGGTAATTCTTATTTCGCAGAATTGTATAATAAAGACCCAACTCGAGTCAGTAAAACAATCTCTGATATGCAGAAAAAATGATATCTGCAAGTCAGTAGAGAAAATGAAAGCTGATTCGTCCGTAAGATTTATGTTTGAGAGCTTAAAGAGCTCAAAAAAACCATAAAGACTACTTGCAGAAAAGTGCAAAAAGCCTCTTGCATAAAAACACAAGATGCCTCTTGTAGTTGAGAACAAGAGGAGGTTGCAGAAAAGTGCAAGACCCCCCTTGCAGAAAAGTGCAACATAATAATACAAGATAATAATACTACAAGAAATAATACTCTTTCTTCTAACGAAGAAAGTATCCTAACGGATACAGAACAGGAAAAAAAATCAGATTTAAAAAATTCTTCTTCTTTAAAAAATTTAGAAAAAGAAAAAAGTTCCGCCAAAAAAGAAAAAGAAGTATATGGCAACATTGAGATCAATGAAGCTATAGATTTGATTAAGTCCTACAATGGAGGGATTATGAATGGCAGTGATGGAAAGCAGAGACAATTTGCCAACCATTTGATAAAAAAGCTGAAAAATCTGACTTCAGTGCAGGATGGAAAATTTACTTGGCAGGAAACACTTGAGATGATCTTGAAAATCATCGCTAATAATGAGTATCACGCTCCAAAGATAGCAAGCCCAGAGCTTATCTATCGTAACCTTGCTTCGCTTATGCAGGTATGCAAGACGGAATTCAAAAAGATTACTCCGCAAAAAGTAATTAAAAAGCTTTAGTCCCTCTTTTGTACAAAATGACTACTACACTAAAAATCTATAAAGAACTTGCTTATATTGAGACTTTTGATGGAGAAATGATTGCTACAGCAGAAAGTAAGGAAGGACTCCAAGAACTTCTTAAAAATTCTGATAAGTTCCTTGATCTTGGAGATGAGCTCCTTTCTAAAAGTGCTATCAAGAGAATTATTAAAAAGAAGATTGATGAAATTGATAACTATATCCTGCAGAATATCTCAGACCTCAATTTGAGATCAAGAGTGCAAGCAAGAGTAGACGAAAGGAGAAAAACTGGAGCGAGGCTCAACATGGAGATACTCCATAACATTATCGCAAGACTAAAATCAGAATCTTAATTTTTACATTTTAATAACCAATAAACATGACAACAGAATTAAGTATGCAACCTTTGGAAACTACTAAAAACTGGTATGCTCAGTTTGTACAGTTTAGCCAAGAAATTATGAAAGAGAAAATGGATTATTGAGTAATCCCTGGAGTATCTAAACCCTCACTTTTCAAGCCTTGAGCTGAAAAATTGAGGCTTGTCTATGGACTCCAAGCATTTACAGAAAAGACTACCGAGACACTAGACATTGACCGTGATTTCTATGATGTGAACTATATGGTAACAATCAAGGATAGGAATGGTTTTGTTCTCTGAATGTGTGAGGGATCATGCAATACTATGGAGGAAAGATACAACTTTACCGCTTGGAAAGATGCCTCTAAACCAATGAAGGACTGAAAACAGGATGATGTAGAAATTGAGAGACTCAAATCAGAATGACTAGGAAAGCGAAAAAGAGGGAATTCTGGTCGAGTTTGGCAACAGAGAGAACAGGTAAAAACTTGAAAGCTTACCCACAAAAATACCATTCAGAAAATGGCACAGAAAAGGGCGTATGTTGGTGCTATATTAAATGCTACTGGAGCGAGTGAGTTCTATACTCAAGATGTAGAAGATATGGGAATCGCTACTTCAGAAGTAATAGAAGTCAAAGAGGTAAAAAAAGAAGTCAAAAATCAGACTTCTTCCCCTGTTTCTAACTCAGAAGATGTTAGACCAGAAACTACAAAGCCTCGATTCAATGAACCAGAATTTAAAGAGCTTTCAGAGAAGAAACTGTTTGTCTCCTCATTCACAACAGCTCAAGATCTATTAGATGTCATCAAAAGGGATTACATGGTATCTCGTGTAATGACTGAGAAGCTTTGTGAACTTTGGGAATCCTGCTTAGGAGAACAAGGGGAAGTAGAACCAGAAGATTTGAATAGATATGCTGATGACTTACCCTTTTAGGGTCATACAAGCGAGAGTAGATCGCTTGTGTGAGCAACTCAAAGAGCCTAAAAAACCTGATTTCTCCAAGCTTAAGAGATTGTATGCTTGGAGAAAATGGAACTGAAAGGAACAGAGGTGGGAAAAGATATATAAATCCTACCCACCTCGCGATCCTTACAAGGCTCGACAAGATTAGTTTTATCTTTTTTATACTTACAACCATGAAAACAAACGAAATTATCTCACAAATCACAAGTCTAGAACTAGATATTGCAAACCTTGATAAGCCTGACTTCAGAGAACTCCACGGACTTTCTGAGGATGATGTTGTGAATATCAAGGAAGAATTAACAAAGCAAGTTGCAGAAAATAAAGCTGCAGCTGAAGAAAAAATAAACTTTGTCTTAGGACAAAGAAGAAAAAAGCAGGGATATATTGCAGCAAATAATGAGGAGATTCTAGCTCTCCAGCAGAGCAACGAATCCCATCAAGCCGAAATCAGAAAGCTAGATGCTTATCTGATGTATATTCTCTCAGCTCTAGGATCAGATTCCAAGCACAAGGTATCAGTGCAAAACGGAGTGATCTACCTAGGGACTAAGAGAGCAAAAACAGTAATTGATGAGGATAAACTTCCTCACGAGATGTTCAGACTTAAGAACTTTGTCCTTGCTCTTGATCCTGTTGCAGACCAGGAGAAGCTCAAGGGAATTGTAAGCGAGAACATCACTGCTTCCGTGGTGATCAATGTTGCTTCCCTCTCACAAGAAGAGGAGAAAAAACTCATTGAAGCTGGGGTATCTGAAGAAATTCTTGCGGACAAAAAGGAAAAAAGGACTCAAGAAGAGATCAAGGAGCGATATAACTCCCTAGAAGACAAGAAAGAAAAAGAAAGGTATAAGGGAGTTATCACAGTTATTGATAACGAAAAGGAGCTGAAGATTAACTAGTTTTATCTAACTTTATATCATGAACGCTAAATCAATCAATGCCCTAGTGACCAGTATCTTTCTGCTGGTCTTTGGGTTTGCTGTTCTGGTAGGTCAGAACATAAAACCAGAACAAAAATCTGACTCCCAAGAGCTGGTTACCTGAGATTATATGATCCTTAATAGTTGAGAAACATTCACTATTGAGGAGGAGCCGAGTATCTGGCACTCTGGATTTTTATCTGGAGATTATAGGCAGGAGATAGTCCAAGAAGCCTATGATTTGTGAGGATTGGATTTTGTCTCACTAATTGAGTGCGAGAATGGTCAGTGGCTTACTGGAGCTGTTGGAGACTATGGAAAAAGCCATTGACTCTGTATGCTCAATACTCGCTGGCATAAAGAACCACTCTCTCCTAGTTGGAACGACTGGAGGAATCAGATTTCTGTTTGTTATCAGAAGTGGAAGTGAGGGACTAAGTTCTACTGACCTCAGAGACTGATCTGAGGGAAGAGATGCGGAGAGGTAGCAAAGAAGAGATTTATGGTAGCAGAAGATTTTACATTAGTAGATTAATAATAATGGTTATAACGATAGTGAAACCCGATGAAGAGATCAGGAATGAGTGCAAAAATTTATTAAACCAAACCATAGACATAGATTGATTAAAAAAATTCTATCACTCATTTATAAAATGAGATAAGAGAGATGGAAACTATCCAAACGTCAATACTCATAACAAAGAAATAGATATGGCAAGAATAACTTCACCATGGAATCTTGTTAGTATTGATGTTGCATTTGATTGGTTTGATTGAGTAAAGGAGAAGGTAAAAGAGGTTGATGATAAGCTCAGAGAGGAATACTGAGATAGGTATATCTGAATTGTTGCCAACACATTGTATAACCCAACAAATATAATGTATAGATATTATCGAAGTGAGGAAGAGTATGTGAAACGGTTTATTGGGTACAATAAATTTGAAAAAAGTATTATTCGCTATATTAATAGCTGCATAAAATGATTCTCATTTGATTATATAACAGATAATCTAAGAGCTATGTTTATTAATTGAGATATAACATTAGCTTCACTGATAAGAATAGTTAAGTGAAGTTATGTAGAAATAAAAGAAGACTTTATTTTATCAGAATACTTAGAATGCAATCAATAAAAACAACCGCCGAGATTAAAAAGTTCGGCTATGAAATAGGAGATGGCTACACAGTAGTAGTAAGTCTGGACGAGAAACTGAAGGGGCTCGCTATGATCTATGAGCTTTCCATCCATCCTCCAAGAGAGGAAGATCAGCTGATTAAGGATGATTCCTACGAAAGATTCAGCTTTAAGGCTTTTGTCCTCCGTTCGCTAGATTTCCGTGAGATCAAATTCAAGATCGATGGAGAAGCTATGAAGAAGCTCGTAGACTTGAAGGCTCTCTGAATAGATAAGGTTGGGATTACTTTAACTGTAGTAGAATAGAAAATGGCAGGAGGAGATCATAATGTAAAGTATTGGGATCTGGTTCATCGGTATCGTGCTTACGAATGAGAGAAGTGCAAATATTCTGTATTCATCGGTCGTGT
>ERZ773018.299-NODE-299-length-31785-cov-108.607721_pt1 | contig 31785 bp, 39 predicted proteins | sample MGYA00580840_ERZ773018 | MGnify/ENA primary metagenome ERZ773018 (study PRJEB29015, sample SAMEA2738125) | human oral metagenome | biome: human oral; feature: human-associated habitat; material: saliva | place: China | collected 2256 ... | reverse complement strand
TCAGCCATTCGGTCGCTTCAGCTACTGTTTTCTCAAAGTCGAAGCCAATCAATTCGTTGCTCTGGGTCTTATTGCTTGAGAAGTAGGAAGTGTAAACCTCAAACAATTCTGTTTCGGAAAGGCCTGTACCAAAATCTTCCACTTCAAAGTTCAAATAGTGTCGGGTCGGAATCGTAACAATGATAGGCTCTTTAGTGCCTGCTACTTTATGTGAATCGACAGCATTGCTAATCAACTCACGGATGATTGATGCGATTTTGTCCTTGTATAAGTTTGAGGACAGGATTTTGAAAGCCTTTGCGCTAGTAGCGATTGTAAATTCACCTACCTTACCAGCGACAGTGTTGCTTTTCATTTGGTTAGTTTGAACTGGAATCATTTGAAGCCTCCTAGACTTGAAACTGTTTGTTATAAGTTGTTATTTCATGCACCAGATTTAATTTTTAGTTAGAAGAAAGGCCTGAGCGGTTACTCAAGCCTTTCATGAACTTACACCCAAAGAATAGAATCAATGATGTAAACTTGCGGTGTAGATTCACATTCTACCTTGAAGCCGTCTGCCTCTAAGCGTTCAGCCAAGATTTTCAAATTAGCAATCGGTATAGAATTGATACATACTCGCGGTTTCACGTTGATATAGTATTCAGGTTCATCCAGAATCACCGCTGGCTCTTCAGGGTCATCTTGATAGAATACGTCCAAACCGACTGAGCCTTTGCTTGAAACGTCCTTGATAATTTTTACAAGGCCTTCGTAAATATCGTCAACAGAAGCTGATGATGTAATGAATTTATCATAGTTAGCTCGTGCTTGTTCAGCGAGGGTCATAGGTCTAGTTTCGGACATTTTGTTACTCCTTAAAAAGTTGATTAGTGCGGATTGTAGGCTAATATCTTGTTAGCCAATTTTAATTTTTCGGCGGATTACTCGTCAGACCAGACAACACGGTCAATAACTGTACCGTAATCAGCATTAGTTACATATGAAACTAAGAAGCCATCTGCCTCTAAGCGTTTAGCAATTTCCTTATGGTGGACTACAGGGGCGATATTGATATCAACGTCTGCGTAGTCAATGTGCCAAATATTAGCAGAGTTTTCACGGATGGTTACTGCTGAAGTAGCAGTATAGTCAGAATGGTGACGGATGTCTAAGCCGATTGCACCGCGTGAGGACACGTCTTTGATAACTTTTACCAGCATGTCGTAAACTTTGTCTGTGTACTCGTCTTTAAAATTATTGAGGTTGGTGAGGGCTTGATAGGCTAGGGATGCCTGCGGTGTCGCTTTTTCCATTTTGTTGCTCCTAAAAGAGGGTTGAAAAGAATGATTGGGTTGTTTATAAGCTGATATCCCGTGAGCCAATCTTAATTTTTAGGGCAAAAGAAAAGCCCAGACTAGCTTTTACGCTAACCTGGGCTTTTGGTCTAGTCTGTAGGATTGATATTGTCCGCTATCATGCTAACAGTCTAGTTTAGAAGTAATACTCTTCATCACTTTCTCGCCACGAATCGCGCTCATAGGCAATTGTTTCGCCGTCAGTAGTTGTGAAGAGTGTTAAGCCTTTCTTGGCGAATTTGTTCATAACCAGCTTCTCAGCCAACAACTCAAACTTGCTCCAACGCTCAGGATTGAAATCAAACTGGAAAGTGCCGTCAAACGTATCCCGATTAAATTGGATGTTGAGGCCTTTCAATTCTTTCTCAACAAAGTCGGCAGCTTGCTTGCTACCAGCGATGATGCCTGAGATTTTGCTACTAATATCCTCAGCATATGCCTCTTTCAACTCCAGCTTGCTCTTCAAGCTTTCGGCTAATTGAGCTACTTTACTCATTGTGTTCACCTTTCAAATTACACTTGACGCCAGTCACTATTCTTGAAAATGATGACTTCATCGTTAGCGGTCGTAAAGCTCGAAAGCCCTACAATTGCGAAGTCATTGGCGACCAATTTGTCAGCCAATGGTTTGAGTTTGCTAAAGGGTTCAGGTTTGAAGCGATATACAATATCATCACCCACTTTGTTTCGGGTGAACTTGATATGCAGGGCTTCTAATTCCTCATCAACCAGATTAGCAATGATTTCAGACGCAACGTTGATACCGACAATCTTGTCTGAAACGGCCTCTTGTACGGTCAACTTGGCTTTCAAGCTTTCCGTCAGCTGCGTTACTTTGCTCATTTTTTAGCTCGCAAGCCCAGTTTCAAAGATTGAACGTCAGTGCCGTCTTCAGGCTTCTTGACTTTCTTCTCAGGGACACCAGGTGTTTTGTTATCCTTAACACCCTTGTCCAAGACAACGGATGCCTTGTTCATAGATTCGTCTGCACGAACTACTGCTTCTTGCAATTTACTCATAAATTGTCCTCAGTTTAGTTTACAAATCAGGGCGGTATTCCGCCGTTGTTGTAGCGTGATTGGAAGTAGCTATGCTATCCCTTAGACTGTTGCTCGGCAGTCTTTGTTCTAGCCGATAGCTTGGAGGCTGATTTGTTTCGGCCTCCGTTCTTCTCAATCACGCATGGTTTACTCTTGGGAATGCCGTGCGCTTCTTGCAGTATCCCCAAGAGTGTTCTCAACCGTTCGATTTTCATCAATTGTAAGATTCTCCCTCAGCTGGCTTTGGTTTGAAGCCGTCTGGGATTTGAACTCGCTTCTTGACTACTTGAATCTCTGTCTCACCTGTATCAGGATTAACAACTTCAAGCTCTTCCAATCGCTCGGTTGTATTCGTGTTGTCCATTTTCAATCTCCTACAGACGGCCTATTGCTAAGCCGTCTGTCTCAATCAGCCCTCGCAAGCGATACACTCACCTCTAGGGTTTGAGCCACGTGTAAGTCGGGTGCTGCGTTGGTAATACAAGCCTTTGATGTTCGGATTCTCAAGGGCTTCTCTGGTCACCTCTGAGATGTATTCCTCATCCTCGACAAAGAACAAGTTCAATGACTGGCCTTGACAGATGAACTTCTGACGCTGAGCAGCCAATCGGACTAATGCTGATTGGTTGATTTCAAAAGCGGTCTTGAATACGGCCTTTTCTTCATCAGTCAAGAAGTCCAGATGTTGAACTGAACCTTGATAGTTGTCGTTGATGTCTCGGACAATATCATCATTGTACTTGTCGTATTTCTTCAGGACTTTGATGAACTCAGGATTGATACGCACCATGTTACCAGCAGCCGTGTTTTGGGTGAAGGTATTAGAAACAAACGGCTCGATACCTTGACTAACACCACCGCAAAGTACAGCTGAGCTCATGTTAGGCGCAATGGCTGTACGTGTTGAATTGCGGATTCCATAGCCTTTGGTGACTTCACATTCGCCCAAGATTTCGGCCAACCATTGACTAGCTCGTAAGGTTTCATCATGAATCTTGCGGAAAATAGCCATGTTTTCAAAGCTTGCTTGCAAGGAATCAATTGGAATCATCTTGGATTGAAGATAGGTGTGGAAGCCTAAAGCACCCAAGCCCAAAGCGCGGTATTTCTCGGTGAATCGTGCAATCTTCTCAAGGCCAGGTGTTGTTTGCATCTGGATTAGGGAATGACTACACACGCAATCAAGGAACACCAGTGACCAGAAGATTGTATCTTCATCAAACTCATCCCACTTGGCTAAGTTCAAAGAGGATAACACGCAGCTAAAGGTTAGCTCCTCGCTGGCAGGCAAGGCGATTTCCGTACATAAATTGGACGCTCTGACTTTCTCACCTGTTTGACGAATACACTCAGGCGCAAGTCGGTTAGCAACATCTGACTTCCAGATGTAGCCTTTACCAAAACGGCTGCGGGTGTACATCATCTCGGTATATCGGCGGATAGCCTCAGCATCACCTTGTCCTAGACGGTCAATGAATTCATCCGTGAAGTTGTAGCCGATATTGGCCTCACCTGGATTCTTCAAGACATAGTCATTTATCTCGTCAAAGTCACCATGGTCCATGTCGATATAGCCAGCCCAAGAACCACGGCGATTGTTGCCTTGGGATACTAATTGGGCAGTGCGAGTGAACATGTCGAATACTGGTACAACGCCATCAGCTTCGCCACCGACTGAGATTGGAGTGCCTCTCGGTCGAATATCGCCCAAGTAGGCTGATGTACCATAACCATTCTTGCTCAATAACGCCATCTCACGCAAGGCTGAGTAGAAACCGTCAATCGAATCTTCAATGTAGCTACCAGAGCAGCTGACTGAATGACCTCGATTGGTACCAGTGTTGCAATATACAGGTGTCGACGGTGCAAGATGACCTTTCCACATGATATCAAAAAACTTCTGTTCAGCCGTCTCTTGATGCTCAAATGGGAGATATTTCGCTAGGGTCTTTGCAATCGTCTGAAAGCGTGAGCGGACAGTTTCGCCGTTGTAGGCATACTTATTGCGAAACATGATATAGCCCTGAGTAGTCATCCATTCAGGGATTTCATTTTGAGCTATCAGTTGTTTGCGCTCTGCTGATAGCTCTTCGTAGGATTTTTTGTTGCTCATTTATTGTCTCTAGTGGATATTCATTGTTACAAATGAAAAAGCAGCATGTTACTCAAAAGAATAACATGCTGCTAACAGTCTGGTCGCTATCGTATCTCTGTGACACTCACTTTGACTTTTGGACCAACAATATCCAGATATTGACCTTTCTCATTGTCGGGGTCATTCGGGTCTGCGATGAAATAGTCTTCATAATATACCGTTTCGGTGTTCTTTACAGGCTCAAAGGCAAATCCGCAGAAGTCTTCAAGATATTCCTGGCCGTATTCCTCGCCCATCTCTTTGACTAATGCTTCAAAGGCCTTGATATCAAAAATCAGGCCGTTGTAAATCATGTCTTCAAGTCGGTCAGAATAGTCGCCAAGAAATTCCTGGTCGTTGTAGTCGGGCAATTTGTCCTTTGGACTAGCCTTGATATGTTTCCACAGGCCTTGGATAGTCAGTCGGGCTTGCTCTTCAACTTCTCGTTGAGACCAACCAAACAGTCGCAACGCTGTTCGATACAGCTGTAAGGCTCGCTGGCCGTTACCCTCGTTGATTGATTGCTTCAAGCCTTCTGTAATCTTTGCAGCTTTCGTTTTATCTTCCATGTGATTTGCTCCTTAGTGTTAAAGCATGACCCAGTCTTCAGACAAAACGTCAGTTTGACTAGCTAACCATGGGACTAACTTGCCGTCAGCCGTTTTCATGTAGATTGCGTCCAGCACGTCTTTCGTCTCGGCATCTGGGTGATTGTAGGCATCGTTGATGACCTTAGTAACAGCCTCACCTCGAACCAAGAACAGGAACATGTTTTTGCCGTTCCAACCATTGCGGGCAACTAGGCCACCCATTTTCAAATGCTCAAGGGCATTACCAAAAGTAAGCAATTCAGGCATTGTGTATCTCCTTAATGTTTTTCAAATACAAAACAGCAGGCTAATCGGAGGAATAGATTGCTGCTGTTGTAGGGTTGTTAGGCTTCTAAAGTCGCACGGACTTGTTGGCTGACGATTTTGAAATACTCCTCGTCATAGCCTTGAGGGTCATGTGCACCGTTACCGATTGCATATTCATCCTCAAGCACCACTTCTGTATTCTTGACTACTTCAAGCACCAGATAGTGGCCATCACGCTCATCTTCAGGCATAGTCTTCAGATACTTGACGGCTGCTTCCAAGTCCTTGATACCAAAGAATAGGCCGTTCAGAATGATGTTCTCAAACCAGCGTGTGTAAGGGTTACTGCCACCTGGCTTGACTTCCTTCGGCTCAGGCATGTACTTGTCCGCAAGCTTCTTATCAAGCTCAGGGTCAAATTTGGCGTATTCCCAAAGATAGTCAATATAATCCTCGGCCTGCGATTCCGCATCGCCTGGGGTCATCTCGGTCAGCTTCAAGAATTCCTTGTAAAGCTCAAGTGCCTTGCGGTTGTTAGCCTCATTGACTGAGCGTTTCAAGTTTTCTACAATTTTCATGTTCATTTCCTTAATTGGGTGGTAAAGGCTTTCTATAGCTTCTCACAATAGCTTCTCTGATGGTTGAGTCGGATAAATGAAACTCCGCATATTTCAATGGCGTCCACTTATTACCGTCAACAACTATCAAGTCACCAATGTAGGTCTTGTTAGGCTCGAATATTCCGCCTGTCCTGTTGAAATAGATAGCACCCTTGTCGCGGTTTGAACGGCCTGCATGATAGCCTGCCTCGTGTAATGCCTTGATAACTTCGTCAGTATTCTCAGTAGTCAACTCGACAACTCGTACAGAGATAAGGCCGATGTTAGTCACCACTTGTTTGAAGTCTAGCATAAGCCGTCTTATTTCTTCCAAGCATTAGCAAATTTGTCTTTGCTCCACTTCACGTGATACTCTGAACCACCACCACTGAAGAAGTCATGGAAGTTGATTGAGTTGATATCGCGGTAGAACCAATTTTCAATCGTCTTGTCTGACTCTTCCTCATCAAAGTAAGGATTCAGACCTATCAAGCCTCGACAGAAATTGATGCGGTGTTTGATAAAGTCTTTCATCTGGCCTGCGCTGATACCGTGAATCTCGCCATTGCTAAACAGTTTGTTGATAATCGCGGATTCATGCTCAAACACTTTCAGGCTCAAGTCGTCAACAATCTGCATCAATACAGACATTTGCGAATCGTCTAATTGACGTTCAGACAGCAGATGACGGAAAGTCGCTGCACCGCACATGGCGTGTAGGTTTTCGTCCGTTACTGACTGATTGATGCCTCGATTGAGAGTAGTCATCAGATTCTTCGCACCTGCTTCCTGAGCTTGGAAATGCTTGAGGAAGGCAAAGGAAGAATACAACACAACACCCTCAATAAATACGAAGCCTGCGATTGAGACCAAGTCATCTTTAGCTGATGCTACTTGACCGATGAAGTCCATACGCTCTACCAATACAGGGTCTTGCTTCCACTCAGCATAGAATTCAGGCGTGTCGATATACAGCACCTTGTTAGCCTCGTTGTAGAAAGGCGCATGGCTATTCAATTCTACAGCGAAGAACATTGAGGCTGCACGCTGGAATTCAGGCCGTGGGAATATACGGCTGTAACGTCTTGCCCAATAGTCCTCACCGACAGCCAGCTCATAGTGAGTAAACAGTCGGAGAATTTCGATGATTGCAAGTCGCTCAGCCTCCGTACAATTCTGGCGCAGGTCAGGAACGTCATTCTGCATATCATATTCTGTAAACGGCCAGAATGTATGCATCTGCTGGTCGGCAAATGCTTCGATGTCTTTGTATTCCAGCACCCAACCGTCAACAGGCTGGTAGATTTTCTGGGAGCGGTCTTGAGATTCCGCTAACAAAGCAATCTTTTCTGCTAATTTTGTATCCATTTGACATCCTCTTGTCACTAAAGTAAATAGATTTCTACTACGGTTAGTAGTTTCCTGCTAAACCGCTTCGATGGGTTCCTGCTGCTGATCGCCTTATTGCACGATTCACTACACAGGCTCTATGGACATGTCCTGCCCTGATTAAAATTGAATGTTTTAGGACTGCTTCGCAGCCCTGCCGTAAACGGTGAAGTTTTACGGTGCATTCGGACAATTGATACAAGGCAATCGCCTTTCGTATATTACAAAGCACCGTGAGATGAAAAAGCGCATTTAACGCTAAAAATTTTTAAGCTTGAGACTACTGGAAGTTTTCGGCTATTTCAGCGATAACCTCGTCAAGAAGCCGTTTGCGCTCTTCTAGCATGTAGTGAACAACCAAAAACTCAAAGCTCGTTAAGGATTGAATGTGAGGATTTTGAGCTTGTGTGTAGTTATCGGCTGCGGCTTCTGTCAGCCACTTCAAATGGCCTACCAAATTGCCCTCTCTTAGCAACCACGCTTTTTCTTCAGCTTCTGACTTGAAGCCGTCAAGTTCAGCCTTGCGTTTCAATCGGGCTTTAGCTTCTTGCGCTGCTACTTCTTCAAACTTTTTACGCTCTTCAGGATGATTCTGCTGAATCCAGTGATAATTCTTTGCTGGTCGGTACATTTTGATCCCCTCAACGGCCTAAACGCTGCTCTGTTTGAGCGTTTTCAGCTTCAACCATCTCAGATACAACCTCATCCAAGACACGCGCAATCTCTTCTTGAATGTACGAACCGACTAACAGCTCAAAGCTAGTTTCAGGCGCGATATGCGGATTTTGAGATTGCGCGTAGTTATCCTCTGAGGCTTCTGTCGCCCAGTAGGAGCGTTCAATCAAATCGGCTTCTTCTGAATTCCGCAGGTAAGCTTTCACCTCAGCTTCTGAATTGAATCCGTTGCGCGCGTCAGCTTTCTTCAATCGGGCTTTAGCTTCATGCATGGCTGCTTCTTCAAAAGCTTCACGTGACTCAGAATTTTGACAGGCTTCATGATACGTCTTCAAGATTTTACACATTTGATTCTCCTTAACAAGCCAATGCAAGATGCTCAGATGTCGCACCTACAACGTCATGAATGATATCAGCCATCTGTTGACAGAGGTAGCGATCAGCCAAGCACTTAAAGCTCTTGTCTGGGTCAGCATTAGGGTCGATAGCTCGGTCATACTCTTCTGACGCAATCTCTGCTAATCGCCCCGCACGTATCATCAATTCAAGGTTATTATGTCCTCGCAGATACCGCCTTGCATCCTCTACCGTCTCAAAGCCGTCTGCTCCTAATCGTATAGCAAGCAATTTTTGAGCTTCTTCCATAGCTCCTGCTTCAAATGCCTTTTGCTCTTCAGGATTTTGACAGGCTTCGTGATAATTCATTGTAGGTTGGTACATTTCGGCCTCCTTAGGCTTTCTTCGCTATCAATTCTTTGATTGCTGACTTGAGAACATCAATATGCTTCTCAATAGCATAAGCGTCAACTAATAACATAAAACTGACTTCAGGGTACAAGTCGGGCTTTCCAGCATTTGCTCGCGTGTTTCTTGCAAAACCTGCAGCCATGATACAACGCGCATCTAACTCGCGCACTTCACCCAGTTTGAGCAGGTGCGCTTTCGCTTCCTCGGCCGTAACAAAGCCCTCGTTATGCAAGCCCTCTACAAAACGCTCTTGCGAAGCTTCTTGGGCGGCAAGTTCAAAGGCCTCAAGCTCAGCAGGGTCAGACTTGGCTTCATAGTAATTCTTTGTCGGGGTGTACATCTTAGCACCTTTCGGGATTTTGGTTGAGATAGTCTGATATTGCTCAAGCCAACTTTAGTTTTTATCGGTCGATTCTAAGTCATCTGCTCGAAACTCATCAATGACCTCGTCATACACTCGCATACGCTCTTCAATCACCATTGACTGGACCAGAAACTCAAAGCTGTCTTCAGGGCTGATATCAGGGTCACCTGCACGCTCAAGCAAGTCGTCAGCATCTGATTCCATAAGGAAAGCGCGTTCATACAACTCAACTTCTCCTTCTGGTCGCAACGCCTCTTTCAGTTGCTCCTCTGAGTCGAAGCCTTCCTCAGCCAGTAGGCCGTTGAATCGCTCTTGGGCTTCTTTCATAGCAGCCTGCTTGAAGACAGCGCAATCTGCCATATTCATCCATGTTTGATGGAAATTCTTTGTAAGTTGAAACATTTGATACCTTTCGGGATTCTAATTTTTAGAAGCCAATAGGGCTTCCTTCTCTGCGATAATCTCATTATACAAGCGCACTCGCTCCTCAATCGCCATAGCTTCAACCATAAGCTTGAAACTTTCCTCAGGGTCGGTATATGGGTCACCTGCCCGCTTGTACAAGTCTAGCGCATCTTCTGACGCATCAAATGCGTCCTCATACAATTCTGCGACATCCAAACATTGTCGCAGCCACTCTTTCATATGTTCTTTTGAGCCAAAGCCGTTATCAACCAGATAGTCATTGAACTCTTCTTGAGCTTGCAATTTAGCAGCCTGTCTAAAGGCTTCACGCTCCTCAGTATTGAGACTTGCTTGACAATAGTTTTGCGTTGGTCGGTACATCAGATTTCCTTTCCCTTGTTAATCTCTAAGCCTGCGGCCAATCGTTTCTCTTCAAGCACACTTTCAATCATGTACATATGCGTCTCAAGAAGCAAGGCTTCAACCAAAGCTTCAAAACTGTCTTCAGGGCTGATATCAGGTTGTACGGCTCGTTGTCGATAGTCGTTAGCTTCTTCCTCAGCATAGTACAGACGTGTACGCAATTCACCTTCTGTCTCTTGACTTAAGGTATGGCGCATATGCTCTACTGATGAAAAGCCTTCACCGACCAAGCCGTCTTTGAAGCGCGTGTTAGCCTCAATTTCAGCTCGGTACTCAAAGTCCAAGTAAGTCGCAAAGTCGCTATCTAAGTTGTGAAGATTTGCTTTAGGTCGATACATCACATCTTCTCCTTGCTAAGCATTCGGATTGGCTTGCCACCGAGAATCTTATTGACGGCTGTAAGGGCTATAATAGTGAAGTATGAATGGACTGTATCCTCAAAGCTTTCTTCTGGGCTAGCATTCGGGTCGTAAGATTTGGTGCTTAACTCTTCAAGGTCGTCTTGAAGACTCAAGGAGTAAAAGGTCAAGTCTAACGCAGGCTCAGCACGCAGGCAACTTTCCCAGTCCTCTTCTGAGGCAAATCCGCGTTCTTTCAAGTCAGCATTGAAGCGTTCTTTAGCCTCTTTATGTGCTGCGTCTGTAAAAGCTTTGAAGTCGGCATTATCACCTTTGACGGCTTGATTAAGGTTCATTGTCGGTTGAAACATCATTTGACCTTTCAAATACGATTTCTGCAATCACTTCACCACAGACTTGAATATGCTTTCCTACAACGTGAGCATCGACCAGCAGCCCAAAACTGTCCTCTGGTGTGAGGTTAGGTTCCATTGCATCATAGAATAGCTCTACAGCCTCGTCACGCAGAGTCAAGATAGACATGCGCAAATCTTGCTCAGGCTCTTTTCGCAAGGATTCTTTCAATTCATCTGCGGAATTGAAGCCTGTTCTGATCCAACATAACTTTCCAAACTCTTTGTTGGCTTTCTTTAAGGCTTCCTCTTCAAAAACCTCACGTTCAAGGTAGTCATCTTGAATCTGGCTGAGGTTTTTAGTCGGTCGGTACATGTGGTCTCCTTTTGCGGTTTTGGTCGGGGTAACTCAATATTTCATGAGCCAATACTAATTTTTAGTTATCAGATACGACAAACTGCGCCTTAGCTTCCTCAAGAAACTGGGCGTACAAGTATTCCATTGTCTCAATCAAGTTTTGCTTGAAGTTAAACAGCTTGAGTCGGTTATCGGAGGCTACACTCACGCAAGTCTGGTTCATGGTGTAATATAGGCCTGAAGTGTCGTTTTCAAGACGGAAGGCTGCACCCTTCAGCGCAGCCTTTTCTAGGCCTAACAACCAACCAGAGATAGTCACTTGGGTCAGCTCATCAGTTACCCGACAAGCTGAGAAAGCCTCAAACAACTCTGTACGGTCAATTTGAGGTTGCATACTTTAGCCTTCGTATTTCCGAATGCGCATAGCAACACCGTTCATCAGCTTGTTAAGCTTATTGAACTCACAGAAGCTGTTTTGACAAGTACCTAACGACCAGATACGGTCATGAGGTTCTTTCATGTAGTCCAAGATTTCTTCAGGCTTGAACTCAAGGCCGTTATCAGACATGATTGACTGAATATTGGTCGTGAACTTACGAATCCAGTCATTGTAATCTTGCTGAGACCAGCGATTGAGGTTGTATTTGACTCGCTTCTTGCCAATCTCATCAACAAAGATTTCGCAGTTGCCGATGAGCCAGTCAATCCCTTGAATAGCACCTGGTCCACAGTTGACGTAGTCATTGTCTGTAAATTGGTACTCAGGGCAATACGTCCAATCCTCCCAGATTTGGTAAGCAATGAACTCACCAAAGCCTTTGATTGTCTTCAGGGTCTCAACGGCTTCTTCGGCGGATTCTGCTTTCAGGGCAGCCAAGATTTTATCCTTGTTGTCCATGATAAGCTTGAAGCGCGCCAGCGTGTAACCTCGAAGCTCAGGAGCGTTCTTGTAAGCCTCAAGTACGACCATACTCAAGAAGTAGGCGTTTGACTGACGGGTTTCACCCTTGCCTTCGCCTTTCAAGCCAGCCTCAACCTTTTTGAAGAACTCCCAATCAATATCGGCTGAAGTAGCATGAGCCATTCGGATAGGCCATTCAGGCAACCAACTACAGCCTGCCTCGTTATTGATACAGCGGAACAAGGCGCAGTTCATTGCTTTATCCTCAAGGCTCAAGCCTGGATTCTCGCAGACGGTCTCTAGGAGGAACTGGGACTCACGGTCATTCTTGCGATGGACGTTAGTGAACTTGTAGTGCTTCAAGTAGTAGTCGTCAGTCCAGGGCTTGGGCTGACCTAACACGTTCTTGCGACGGTAAACATCTGAACGTCCGTATTGATAATCACGATACAACTTGAGTTTATCGGCCTGAATCAGCAAATTGAGATTTTTAGTCATTTTTCAATCCTGCTTGAATTTCTTGCTCTAAGAATTTGAACAGCAACCAATAATCTTGGTAATTCTTGTCTGGGTCAGTGTAGCTTCGTTTAGCCTGGAAGCTTGAACGCTTTGTATGCTCAACAAAATCAGTCGGGTCAACACCGATAGCCTTGAGATAGCGGATGACCGCAAAAATCGGCTCTTCAGTCGAATCAGCCATATTCAGATGAACAAATTTCATCTGGTCTTTGAGCTTCTCAGCCTGCTGACTGATACGCTTGAACGGAATGGTTGAATGACGCTCGTTGTTGTTAAAGGCAGAATCGCCCTTAGCCACTTGGTAGCTTCTGTCCTTGAATCGCTCCAGCATTACGTCTTTGCTAGCGTGGCGGAAAGCTTCCAAGATATATCGGTCTTGGCCGTTGTCTTTCAGCTGATTCTCCAAGTCAAAGGTAGCAACCTCAAGGCCTGCATAGCCCTCAAACAACACGTTGTACTTCTTAGCATAACGATGTAGCATTTCAAACAAGGTACAGTGAGACAGCCCTGAGGTGATAGAATCCGCTCCAGTCAAGCTCAACAGACGTGATTTGTTTGACTTGACGATTTTCGCGCCCAGAATCAGGAGATTCAAGGCAGGAATCAGGATACCAACATATTGGCGTGAGCGTGGGACATTCGGATTACCGACAAATTTGTCCTCAGGCTTTTCGGCCTTATGAAAATTGGGGATGTCGTCCTCAAACAACAGCTTCCATTGGTAGTTAGCAATCAAGTAGTCCAGCAGCATAGCCACTCGTGTACCCTTACCAGTCGCTGAGATACCCTTGAACTGGGCAAAGGAATAGGGACTGGCTGCGATTACAGTGTCTGTCGGCTCTTGGTCGGGCTTCAAGTAATTCGCAGGCGCAGGGATTTCGCCTTTCAATTTGACCTGATATTCCTCAGGGACTTTCACGGCGTGATCAGTCCATGGCTCATAAATCACTTCGCCAGCATAGCCAATACGGCGTAAGCTTTCTGGCCAATCCTCAGGATTGACCTTTTGGCCTTTCTTGTAATTCATCATTTTGATTCCTCTTCAACATAAAAATCGAATACTGGTTGAATAGCTTTGCGTTGTTCCTTATCAGACAATCGCATGAAGTCGGTCGGTAGGTTGAACTCTTGGTACAGGTTACCAAATTCTGGATAATCGTCTTCAAGGTTCAAGACACGGCCTGTCTTAACTCCCAATTTCTGCAGGATATGGGAAGACTTACACAGCCGAACTTTCGGATGTTGATTAGTCTCCATGAATTCCAACGCAGCACTGTAGTCAACATCGGGGAACAACTCTTGCATCTTACACAACCACTCATAACAGTAAGTCGTGTTGTAGCCCATATATTCACCGCCTGAATAGCACAGGCGTTTAAACTCACACAACCAAGTTTCAAGAGTGTACTTGTTGTATTGCGGGTGAAAATCTGCTCCGAAAGCTTCTTCAATACGCTGGACTAACTCAGCTTCCAACGCCAAGACTTCCTCAGGGTCGTAGCTGCTGCGCTTCTGGCTTTCTTTGCCGCCGCCAGCAATCGGACGGTTGAACAAGAACAGTAAGCCATTACGCACCGACCAGTTTTCAGGACGGTCGGCCAATACGTTAGGAGGCATCATCTTGTAAGGCGTTAAGGTATGGAGGGCTTGTTGAGTCACCCAGTTAGCCATTCGGCCGAACTCAAGGAACTTGCTCAACTCGGCATAAGTGCGATGGTAGTTGTCCTCAAGGCTGGCGTTGAAGTCGTAGAAACTGTTAATCCAGTCAGTCAAGGTTTCAAACGGCGCAATCGTCTCTTTGATTGAAGCAGCCATCAGGTGTGCTTTACCGCGTTTCCACTTCATGTCTGACGCCCAAGCCAGCTTGTACTTGTAAGCTGCTTGGAACTCTTCCAATTCTTTCAGGTCAATATCCTTGAAATTGGGAAACTTCCAATAGATAACCCAAGCACCGATTTCTTCGTGGCAGAAGCCTTGCAATAGGCTGAACCATAGGGCTTGCTCAACCGTCATAGGTGCACCAGTCGGCGATTTATCCGTGTCACGGAAAGCTAGTGCAGTGCCTGGTTCATCAATATCGTTGTTATCAAGCTTCCATTTGTAAAGCTTGAGAAAGACATCCATCCGATTTTCAGGCTTGCGAATGTCTGTTATCAAATTTGTCGTCATATACAATCCTCAGGTGTTATATGGAATACAAAGAACGAAGAGGCCGAAAAGCGCATTTCAGACGAAAGAAATGCGGAGCGCAATATCAACTACACTCCGCACGGCCTTTACATTGGCTTCATCATTTCTGCTCTAGGGTCTTCAGCTTGTATCTCTTGAATCCGCTTCTCAATAGCTGCAATTTCCGCACTTGAATCCTTACGACGCAAAGATGAAATGCTCTTGCGCTTGATAGCCTCAAGAATTTCAACGTTTAAGCCTTCGACAGACGCCAAGATGTCTTCGTCAGATTTGTCTTCCAACAACAGCTGACCGACTTGCGGGAGCAGCTTCAAGACTTCGATGTCCTTGTTGAGCTTCGTTACACGGTTGCCTTTGTCGTGGTCGAAAGTCTCAATGAAACGGTTGATAGTGATGTCTAACCATTCCTTGATACCGATATTGCGAACAACATCATTCTCAACCACAATAATATTGTATCGGCGGTTGAATGTTCCTACTCGCTTACAGATGTCCAGAATCTCGTTGATATCAACTCTAGCTCTCGGCAGTTTGCGGATACGCAATGCTACTTCGTCACCAGACACGTCCAGAATCTCAATCTTGCCCTCTTCTAACAGCTTATTGAAAGCTCGCAGATTCGGCGCAAAGGTTTCGCCTGAGCCGTGTAACAGAATCTCATTATCATTGAGTTTCTCAACATTGTAACGGACTTGAACGCGCCCTGTACCTTTGTCCCAAAGCTCTTGCAGGTCTGACTTATCGCGGTCGAACTTGTAACCAAACTGCGGTACAAGCAACTGCGGGTCATCTTTCAACCAAGCCTCAAGCAAGGATTCATAGGTGAAAGCAGGCGTGCGACCAGCTGCACCAAAACCTAGATTCTGCGCTCCGTAAACCAAGCAATATGGTACAGGCGTGATTAGGTATTCTGGCTCTAAGCCGACATCTGACTCAATCAGCGGTGAGTAGTCTAGCAGTCTGAACCAGAATTTGGATTGAGCCTTAGTCAAGCCCACCTTCCAGTAACGTGCAGCAGCTGCAGGGACTGGGGTCATGAGCTTGATACCCACGCTACCGTATGAGTCAATAGCCTTGAGGCGCGCCATATCAGACATAGCACCAAAGATACCGCCGTCACCGAATGGGTGTAAGACTTGAATAGCACCAATGCCGTTGTTAGCAGCCGTCAGTTTACCGTTTGCTACCTCTTTCAACCCCAACAGGATACGGCGGTGGACAGGTTTTAGGCCGTCTAAACTAGGGACAGCCCTGTCTCGGTTCACGGTCTTGCCGTAACTGATATAGTTACCAGTCACAAACTCGGCAAAATCATATGTTTCTTGCTTGCTCATACACCCTTCTCCACTACACCATTCTCAATCATCAATCGTTTCCGTTCAAAGCTTGAACCCAACAGTTTTGCGGCTTCCTGAGCTTCAATCATTCGGCTATCCTCAAGGGTCACTTGCACCAGACGGCGTTGTTTACCCGTCATGAACTTGGCTGTCTCGTCAACAGATGATGAACCCAAGCCCTTGAGTTTGATGATTGTGCCTTTTGAAAAGTCAATCTTGTCTTTCTCGTCAGCGAAGAAATACTCAGTCTTGCCGTCATGTTCCCACTTGTAGAATGGTGTTTCTAGTTTGAAAACACGTCCATCCTTAATCAAGCCTTGAGCCTGATTATAGAACAGGCCTAACAGCAAATTGGCGATATGTGAGCCATCACTATCAGAGTCAACAGCGATGATGATTTTACCGTATCGTGACTGCTCAATATCAAACAATGGACCAGCACCGCAACCGATAGTGTTGAAGACAGCCAAGATTTCGCGGTTTTCGGCTAACTCTTCAATCTCCATACCGTTTGAGTTTTTCACCTTACCCCGAATCGCAAGCAGGGATTGAAACTCCTTGTTTCGGGCTTGAAGGATTTGACCGCCTGCTGACTTACCCTCAACGATATACAGCTCACGCGCCATCCAGTTAGTCGAACTACACTCATACACGTCAGCAGAGTGCATTTTGGCTGAGCGTGACTTGACGTCCTTACCCATGACCAGTGCAGATTTGAGCATCTCGATGTTAGACAGCTTGTCTGTCGCTTTCTTGTACTCCATGATGCGGTTAATCAGCAGGTCAAAGAACGCTTTATTGGCTGTAATCGCCTTGTAGAAGGCGTCAGCAATCGCTTGAGTTGTTGCGCGCTCGTTATAGCCCTTGTCCTCCCACTTAGACAATTTGGTCTTGTCTTGGCTGTTAAACAACGGCTCGATAGCAAAGTTGAGCGCAAACAGACGCATACCCAGACGGCTATCAGCTGCCTTGATACGGCTGTCATATTTAGCAAAGGCTTGCGCAATACCAGTCTGCACGATATTCAAATGTTTGCCGGCAGGTGTCTTCAGAAGATTGACTGAGCCATCAACGTCTGTATTCCATTTATCCGCAGACCAGCCCACCTGAAAGATGAATTTCAAAGGCAATGGTTCTTCAGTCTTTACGTTTACAGCACAACTGAATACCTTGTCTTCAACCAGTTTCTCGTTGAAGCTATCCTTGAACTGGTAGGCATCCAATTCCTTGCCGTTCAGCTTGAAATCAACCTTAATGTCCTTGAGGTCTTTATCCAGACTGAATAAGCCTTTCATAAGCTTCAATGGATAGCCGTGGTATGAGATAGTCATGCTATCGTGCATTTCGGGAATCGGCGTGAAAGCGATGAGCGTGCCGAATGTGTCATCCAGTTCGTCAAGGAATGCTTTGATGTCCTTATTGTTAGGGAAGTCAGGATAATTCTTGACTTCATCTAAGGTCAGCATTTTAGACGAATCGAAAATGCCTTTATGGAACTTGAACGCCGCAATCGGCTTTCCGTCCTTTAGGCCTTGCTGGATGTATTTCGGCAGGTTTGCTTTCTTCTGCTTAGCCGCATTGACGAACATGATATATGTTGAGGAGCAAGCAACGGTGATTTTACCGCCCAAGCCGTGCATACCTAAGCTGTAACTTGTTTTACTGAAGTTTGAGCCTACATTCAGCTTTGATAACAAGTCCATAGTGATGGGACGGTCATCCTCAGCTGGATAGTCTTGGTCGAGGTACAACGGCATACCGCCTGCGTCATCGACAATCATGTGCCAGTCTTTCTTGTTAATAATCGCGTTCACTTTTACAGCAATGCGATTCTTGATAGACAAGTCAACAGTATTATCGGCGATTTCGCGGAATAACAAGTTTGGGGTCAAACAGTCATGACCGTACAGGCCTGGTCGTGCAAGAACAATGTATGGAAAATCAAGCTTCTCAATATTCTCGGTCAGAGAATTTGTAGCCATTTACATTCCTTTCTATTAGAACTCAAGGGACAAAATGATATCATACAACTCTGGGCTAATTTCAAGCGATGAGCGTTGAACAGTCACGATTTCGCCATCAACCAGATAGACAATCTCATGCTGATTATCGCCCAGCAATTCAACTTCTTTACCAGACTTGCGGACTTCAGAGTCAGCTGCTTTGATAGTATCGAAGGATTTGCCGTTTACAGTAAAAATGGTGATATTCATAATTGTCCCTTTGAGTCGGAATAAGGTTGGTCATAAGCTGTTATCGCTCAGACCAACCCTAATTTTTAATTGACACCCTCTACTGTATAGCTGCTTACATTCTTCGTCATAACAGCCTGCAATCGGCGGTCGTAGAAGTTGAAGCCAGACACGTGAGTTGATAACAGCAAGCTACCAATACGTGAGCCTTTCAGCATCTTCGCAGCTTCCTCCAAACGGTTCTCGGATAGCTCCTTCAGGCTTTCGTCAAGAATGATTAGGCCTGTTTTGGAACCAAGCTCAAACAGTTTAGTCAGGAAGAACAGGTCAGCCAATACCTTTTGACCACCTGATAGGTCGGAGTAAGGAATCAGCAAACCGTCAACCTGCATATCAACGTCAAAGTCAATCTTCAAGTCACCTTTGGCTAATTGCTTGACTGTACGGACTACAAAATTGCCTGAGGTCATGATTTCAGCAATCTTCGTAAAGACTGATTGCACGACAGCACCGTTAGAAGCAAACAAGTTCATGTACTGCTCTAGTCTTGGTAAGCCTTGAGTTGCGGTATCCAGTTGAGCGTTCATCTCAACCAGCTTATCCCGCAGGCTTTGTAGCTGTTCATACTGACGCTGGGCAAATTCGCATTCAGCAATTTGTCGGGCTAACGATTGTTGCTCAATATCCATAGCGTTCAGTCTGTCTTGAAGCTCACCCAAGCTAGGAAATTTCACAGGGTCAGGAAGGCCGTTCAGCTGTTCTTTCAAGCTAAGGATACGCACTTCAGCACTCGTGATATCATTCCGCAGTTTGATTTGAGTCGAATAAGCAGCCAGTTCTTCACGCAATCGCTGATTTCTGGCTTCCTCTTCAGCAATCAATGCTTCGTATTTGGTAACTTCTTCATCAGCTTTCTTTTGAGCGTCAGCCAAAGCATTTTGCTTCTCGACAACCGTTTCTTCTGCCTGTTTAGTCTTGGTCTTGAGTTCATTCAATGTCTCTTCATGACTGTCTAAAGGTTTGCCGCAGGTCGGGCAGCTATCTTTCAAGTTAGCCTCTGATTCCCTCGCAGCTGCTACAGCCAACTGGGCGAATCTTACATCATTCGCAGCTTGGCTTATTACATTGCCTGCTTGGGTAATGTAGGACTTGTACGACGCAATCAGATTGGTCGAAGTCTCAATCATAGACTTCAGGTCATCAGCTGTATTAGCAGGCATGAAGTTAGGGTCAACATCAGCCCGCATCTTTTCCAAGAATCCCTCGTGCGACTCAATCTGAGCCTCAATCTGACTTCTGGATGATAATGCCTGAATCAGCTTAGTCAAAGTGCTTCGGTCGGAGGTAAGCTTATCAGCCTGCTGTTGCTTTTCAGCCAACGCCAAACGCTTATCAAGGTCAACCATCTGCAGGTTTTCTACCGTCTGACTTGCGATATGAATCTCACTCTCAAGCCCCTTGACAGCGGATTTCTTAGCAGACAGTTCAGACTTCAAGGCCGTATGGAAATTGTTAATCAGGCCTAAGCCTAACATTTCGGACACAATCGCAATCCGCTCGTTGTAACCATAACCGCTTAACAGATAAGGTGCGCCCTGCTCACGGTATAGCAAGTCCATCAATCGGATGAACGGCAATTTGGCTTGAATACGCTGATTCAACTCGGTTGAGTTGTTAGCCTGTTCCTGTACGTCATTGATGAAATACTCAACGAAGCCTGAGCCGTTGTGACCTCGTGTAATGGTGTGCTTCTCGCCCTTGTAATACAGGGTCATAGACACTTCCATATCCTTACAACCTTTGCGAATCAGATTGTTGACTGAACGCGGTGGACGGAATACAAAGTCAATGGCTCGCAGTAGGCTCGATTTGCCGTTACCATTCTCACCTGTAACAACGGTCAGGCCTTCTGTAAACTGATACTCAAACGATTCAATTGACCTGAAATTCTTGATGCGAATGCTAACAGGCACGAAGTCCAAGTCAGCAGGTTCAGTATTGCTTCGGTCGATATTGGGCGCATAGACGGAGTGTAAATCTGACAATTCTGCTGCCTTTACATTCTCTTCAATCACCTTGTCGATATCAAGCCCAGCAATCACTTTAGCCGTATCAGCTGAAGTAACAACTTTGGGCTTTTCAACCAAGACTGTATAAGGGTGAGTCGGGTCATAACGTTTATCACCCTTATACATGATTTTCAGGAACTTGGTATCAGCACTTTCAGTCTTCACCCTCTTCCAAGACATATCGTCTGTATCCAACACGATAACTGAGCCGTCAACCGACTCACCCATGTAGTGTTGAAACGGAACATTGATTGAGTGAGCGTTGCCCATATCAACAATGTTATGGATGTCGCCTGCGAGAATCAAGTCAGCAACACTCGAATCGAACTCTTGGCCGAACTTATCGTGAAGCGTGATATGGCCGACCAACAAGTCCAGATGCTCAGCAAATTCATAATGTGTCTGGTCAGGTCGCCAGTTACTGAATCCGACCTTTCGGCCTCCAATAGTCAACACCTGATTATCCATGTAAGTCGCTTTATCGTACATGATAGCATGAATGCCTGCGTCATCATAGCCCTGTTCTTGAGCTTTTGAGCCTGAATCGTGGTTGCCCGAAATATACAGGAACTTGTCTTTGGGGAAAGCCTCAGATAACGTCTCAACCATGTAGCGAAGCGTGTTGGCAACACCAGGAGTCAATACATGACGGTGAACGATGTCGCCAGCTGCTATGAAATATTCGCAGCCATGTTCCTTCGCAATCTCAACATAACGGTGCGCTAGTCGGCGGAATTGATCCAAACGCCAGCCTTTTCCGCCTAAGTTATGGTCAGGGAAGTCATGGATATGAATATCCCCTGTTAGAAGCAATTTAGCCATGATTCCATCCTTCGGTGTGGATACCTTGATTCAACCAGCTTTCAAGCCCTCTTACAATATACGGCTGAGGGGTTATCAGGGATTGAATAGCAGATTTGTCCGTATGAGTCAAAGCCCATTGATTAGCAATCTCAGGATAGATGGCGTCATCAGTCAAGATATAGTCCAAGCGAGTCAATTGCAGGTTGTACTCAATCTTGTTAAGCTCGTCCTGCGTATAGACAGTTGTATCCTTCGCTTTGAACGCGTCAATAGCTTCCTGAGGCGTTTTGCGTTTCAAGCCGATTGTCTCAATATCGTCATGACCGCCTGAACTAATCGCTTTCAAGATAGCCAAGTCTAACGGATTCTGAACGCCTGTATTCTGGATGACCTTATTCAAGTCCAAAATCTCTTCCTTGCGGAGCATTTTGGTAGAAGCAGTCATTGATTGCTGCCAGTCACTATCAACCGTTGCAAGCCAACAGTTATCATGATTGTGGCTGAAGTACATACCCAAGTCATCGGCTTCTAAGCCTCCGATATTGATAACATGGAAGCCCAGACGGCGTAACAACTGAATAGCAATATCAGTTGCTTCCCAACAGACTTTGAAGCTGTCATCATACTGGCGGGATTCCTTATAGGTCGTGAACTTGGTCTTGTCGCGGTATCTGTATGAACCTCTATCAAACAAGATTACTGCTTCTGCATGGAACTTGAACTGTTCCCGCAGAATCTTCAACAAACTACCAAGAAAGCTGTTAACAGTAATGCTAGGGTCAAGCATTGTATGCTTCTGTTTAGCCTCGTCAAAGTTGATGAAGTATTTGTCGAACTGGTCATAACCATTAGACAACATGAAGTCAAACATCTCTGACTCCGTATTGAAATGGCGTTTACCTTTCGACATAGCATGAAATGCACGTCTGATATAATATGTACCGTCCATAGCCAACAACGGCGTGTTGCTATCTTTCGGTTTAGCTATCGGCAATCCGACAATATCCGATAATTTCATTGCTGTTTCCTTTAAACGACAAAAAGCTAGACAGATTCTTAGGCCTGTCTAGCTTTGATTATGATTGACCTAGTTATTGCACGGCGAATTGAGCGAATGGGTCAGCGTCAACGCTCGGAGCTTCGCCAACAGGCGCGGTTACAGCAGGAGTTTCCGCTGGAGCAGCAGCTGCGGCGGTCGGAGGCGTTTCAACTTTCGGCTCGGCAGCTGGAGTAGCAGCAGGCGCAGGAGTTGGGGTTGAGGCAGGAGTTGTAGCTGCTGCGTCTTTCAACTCGGATACGCCGTCCTTGCTTTCGTCATACAACACTTTGTCGCCAACCTTGATTACCAAGTGTGTAGGTTTCTCAGGGTATTCGACAGGCCTGTTCTCACGCTTCGCCACTTTCTCAGCATACTCGCAATCAGACTTGTACTTAGCTTCACGGATGAAGTCCTTGTTTTCCTTGATCAGCTTAACAGCCTTCTCAACCAATTTGTCGTAACGCTCTTGGCTGAACATTTTGGGGATATACAAGTCCTCCAGAACACCGTAGTCAAATGCTGAAGTATCTACTGGGCCAGTATTTTTGAGGGGGAAGAACGGTGCAACGGTACATTTGCCGTCTTTACCACCTTTGTACTGCAAGTCAAGCAGAGGTGTCTCAGCCGATGGGTCAAGCATGCTGACGATTTGGTCGGGCGCATTAGCAGTCATGTTCTCGATGAAAGACATAACGGCCTCTTCGTGAATGCGCTTACCAATCACGGCGTACAGGTTGCCTGCTTTCCAGTTATCTGCTGGGGAATCGGTTTCCACCAAGTAGAAGTAGAACAGGAACACGGTTTGCTTACCCATTGACCATTTTTGAGCATGACGCAAGTAGTTGTAGTACAATTCTTGTAACGGATGGCGATGTGTTTTCAATTCCTCAGGAACGCCCTCAACCTCTGACTCACGTTGACTAGGGTCACGTACACCAGCACGGAAATAGCCGTATGCGTCAAATTTTGCGTAGAAGTGTTTACCTGAGGCGTCAATGATGAAACGGCCACGGTGTTTGCCTTCGGGCATGAATACAACATTCTGGGCACCGTTGCCACCGCTTTCGTCAGCTTTGATTGCTTTGTAACTATCCAAGGATTGTTTCAAAAAGTCTAAGGTCAATTCCATTTTTATATCACTTTCTCTGGCCGTAATTTCAGGCCAACTAGGTCAATCAATATATCGGGTTAAGATTTCGGGTCGGATTATTCGTCAGCTTCAACAGGAGTTTCGCCTGCTTCAGTAGCAGGTTTATGAGCAGCTGGAACAGCAACAGTAATTTTGCCGTTTACTGCGTCTTTGAAAGCTTGGCCGAATTTGAAAGATGGGCGTGTAGCAGCGGCAATGGTAATACGCTCACCAGTCACAGGGTTGAAGCCTGGACGCTCATCTTGATGGGCTGAGCCGAAAGTGCCGAAGCCACGCAATTCAACTTTTTCGCCTTTAGCAACGGTGCCCACGATAGTGTCCAGCAGGTTGTTAACGACTTGTTCGGCTTTCACTTTAGTGAAACCGTTTTGTTCAGCAGTCAGGTTAATCAGGTCAGTACGATTCATTTTGTATTTCCTTGTGAAATATCAGGCTTTTATACGCAGCCTGTTAGCGTTTTGGGCGGTATTGCCCTGGGATTCATAATACACAAAGAACGAAGAAACCGAAAAGCGCATATTCCGAAAAATATTTTTAATTTTCGGCTAATTCTTTGTTTTACATCAAAACTTAGTTTGAAATGAAGCTTTTGAGCAAAGCCATAGCATGCTGATTTTCAGTATTAGCAAGCTGGGAGGCTTTCGTGAGATTACCGTCAGCTGCGGCCTTCTCAAGTGTCTCATTCAACAATGCATTGAAGCTTTCATGAGTTGTGTCTAAAGCATTACTCATCAATCTGATAACGTCTGTTGCATTAGCATCAAACATGATTGTTTCGGCTATGGTTGAATAAACTCGATATTCTTCACCTAACTGGTTGCCTTGGTCCAGATACATCATAGCTCGGCAGGCCGATTCGTCTAAGGCAGGGACAATCCTGTTATACACATTCCGCAGGGAGCGGTATTGCGTCAGCAGTAGCAAAGCATTGATGTCCTTGATAGACGTCAGAAGAATGAAGATGTCAGGATAGTCTTGGCGCAAGTAGTACAAGAACAGCACCCTTTGCGCGGTTGAGGTCATCTTATCAAAATGTCTGAATTTGACTTCTTGTTCCATGTTGATTCCGTTGTATTGTAGCAGCCAGTAGATGTAATGCCTATCCCCATCAGAGTATAGGCTGTCTAAAAGCTTGTATGTGCGTATGAAGCTATACATCAATAATCTGAGGTGAGATGGTGTATCTTTCATCAAATCCTCAAACATGAAGTCAATAGCAATCTTGTTAATGCTGGACGGCTCGGAATATTCAGGAATGTCAGCCAAGATGGAATAAGAGATAGTGGCTGTCTGGAAATGTATGCCCTCCTGCTCAATCAAGTCGTATAGGAATTCCAGTGTAAGCTCGAAGTTTTCCTCAGCCATCTTGGTCTGAACAACAGTCAGGGAGATAGTTGAAGCTGAATCCAAATCACCGCCAGTCATCTCATAAGAGTTTTTCAACGCACGGCTTACAAGATAAGTTGAGATGACCAACAGTCTAGGCAAATCAAGCGGTTCTTTTCCCGACAGATTGAATTCAGCCACTAGGTCAGGCGAAGACATTGATTGATAATGGTTGACATAAAATTCCAGATTCATAATTTCAAAGCCCTTTGACATCCTCCCCTTGCTAAAGCAGGGGATTCCTACTGCGGTTGGTGATGTTCTACCAACTCACTTCGGCGGGTTCCTGCTGATGACTGTCTTACTGCCCAGTTCACTACACAGGCTCAACGGGCATGTCCTGCCCTGAGGTTAATAATCATGCAGCCAAGATTTCTTGACCACGCTTTAACACGTTGATTGCACCAACTACGTCAGCATTGTTTTGATAACCGCAATCAACACACTCAAAATCGGATTGTGTTTGTCGGTTATCTTTATCAGTGTATCCGCAAGCTGGACAACAACGACTAGTATTTTGCGGAGGAACAGTAATTAGATGCCCTTCATTCCAAGCCAGTTTGTAGTCTAACTGTCGCCTAAACTCATACCAAGCCTGATCTAAAATCGCACGATTTAAACTTGACTTTTGCTTCACATTTTTGCCAGGTTTCTCTACTGTTCCTTTAGCCGATTTAGACATATTTGAAACTTTCAAATCTTCAATGTAAACAATCGCGTGGTTTTTACTAAGTGTACTTGTGATTTGATGTAAGTGGTTTTTACGGATATTGGCAATCCTGTGATGAAGTTTTGCAATTCGGCCTTTAAGCTTCATCCAATTCTTTGAAAACTTGGTTTTGTGTTTGAACTGTCTTTGCAGCTTGGCTAATTTACCTTTCAGGCTTTTAAAAGCATTGACAGGTTCAAAATATGTACCATCAGACAGGGTAGCGAAACGAGCGATGCCCATATCAATACCGATTTCACCGCCTTTAGGCATAGGAATTTCTTGTTCAAATTCTGTTTGAATTGAAACGTACCATTTGCCGCATTTTTGGCTAACTGTTACATTTTTGATTTTACCTATAACTTCTCGACTGTTACGATAACGCACCCAACCAATTTTAGGTAAGTAAATCCGACTGTTTTGCTGTTCCAATTTGCAGCCTTGCGGAAAGCGGAAACTGTCTTTTTCGCCCTTACGTTTGAATTTGGGAAAGTCCGAACGTTTGGCAAAGAAGTTTTTGAAACTGCTTTCCAAGTCTTTCAAAGATTGCTGCAAAACCTGAGCATTACAATCCTTTAGCCAGACTAGCTCACGTTTCCATTCAGGCAGCAAATTCGCAATTTTGTAGTAGCTGAATTTGAAAGAGTTATCCGCTTCGTATTGCTCATTTTGATAGGCTAAAGCCCGATTGAACACGAAACGTGAGCAACCAGCAAACTGTTTCATTTTACGGACTTGTGCACTTTTCGGCACGAGTTCAAATTTGAATGCTTTTCGTATCAACATGGTTTCACCTATAATGAAATATATACTATGTCTGTGGAAAAAGAAGCTGATTTATTGAGCAGCAAAATACTTCTGACCGAAATTGAATGTTTTAGGACTGCCTCGCAGTCCGATAATCTCTCAAATCGTCAATCAAGGTTCTGCGTTCAGGGACACGCTCATCATTGATGGTGATATCAAAGTTGGTCTCAGAGTTGCGAGTTATCGTCAAGCCTCTACCAATGCCTGTTTCGCCGATAGGGATTTGAGCGATAACAGTCAATACGGATTCCAAGTCCAATTCATCAATCTCAATCTTAGCCGTCATGCCCTTCGCCTTTCAGCCACTCAGCCTTATCCATGACCTCAATATCAATGATGATAGTTTCCTCCGATTCCTTCGTCTGCACTTTTCGGCTTTCGATTGCTACCGTCTGACTATCATCAATACCTGTTGCTTTCATGATACCGTCCTCAACATACTTAAACATGTTGCTGGTATCCCTGCGCCAGTAATTCGTATTGAGCTTGAAAGTCAAGGAAAGCTTGTAGCACTTCTCAGGGTCATCTTTCAAGACATCATTTATCCCCTGACGTTGCAATAGCTCCTTGATTTTGGTTTGCATCTTTACAACATCAGGGTTCAGATAAATCCATGCCTTCAGCCCCTTCTGGCCTAGCTTATGGGCGTTGTTTGTAGATTCGATTTTCGGTAATGTTACGACAAATTTCATGAATTTCCTTTGGCGATTGAGCCTTTATACATAGCCAACTCTGCTTGAGTAATGCTAAGCATTCGGCCTGTTGGGGTCATACGGATAGCTTGAGTGATATCAGACTGGCCACGACGCATTTTAGCAATATTCATCATACCAATCTTGTGATTACCAGGATTTCGGACTTTACCGATTGTAATCATGATATCAACGGTATGCTGTTTGCGTGAGGATTCGCCAGCGGAATCCAAGCCCAAAAGCTCCTCACCCCACAAGTGGGATTTCGGCTGAGAAGCAATCATAACCACACGCGCCTTAGCACCTGTTGGTCGGGCAATTTCGGTTGCGCGCTCATAAATCTCACCGCCTGTATGATACATATTGTCAGGGTCGGAGTTGTCCGCCAAGTTTGAGTCATAGTCAATTACAACCATATCATACTTGTCGGGTTCTTCCTCGACCAAGTTTTGAATTTCGGCTGAAGTCAGCTTCTTACTAGGCACCAACACCAAATCAATATTCTCAACGGCCTTTTTAACAGCATCAGTATAGTAGGCAGCTGGGTTCAGAATCACCTCGCTGTACGGCTTATCCAAGACTGACGATGAGATACGTGTGATGAAGTCAAAGCGTAACAAGTCACCCAAAGCAATATACAACACCCGATAGCCAGCCATTGAAGCATGGACTGACTCTTGAATCATAGCAGCCGTCTTACCTAAGCCAGGGACACCCACGACCATTACAACACTGCCCGGCAAGTATCCGCCGAAAGCAGAAGCATTCTTAACAGCGTCAAAGGAAGTCGGCAAGATACGGTCAAGTGTACCCAATTCCTCCTCAACCACTTTTGAGGCATCCAATGATTTCAGCTGAATCACGTCAGTGGCTGGTGACAATTCTTTCGGAATCTCGCTAATCAAGTCAACCATTCGGTCGATATTCTGACCTTCTGAAGTTACAATGTCGGCGATTCGTTCACGCTTGTAATAGTGAAACATGCCTGACGCCATAGCCCTGACTTGAGGCTCGGAGTTACAGGCACGGATGTTACTCGCAATCTTAATGAATGCTTCCAGTTCAGCTGGTACCAGTTTATTAGCTAGGACGGCTCGTGTCGATTCTGGCTCCCATTTACTGAGGTCAAAATTCGATTCCTTCATGAGCGTTTTTGCAACGTCCGTTTTCCAGGGGAACGTTTTTACAATACCTCGCGTCATCCGACTCATCATCGGGTTGAACAGCGAAGCCAGAAAGTTCATTTCTGAGTTTAATTCCATACTCAAATGTCCTTAGTTTGTTGTGTTTTCAAGATGAAGTGGTCTTTCAACATCTGCATTTTATGCCTCATCTGACGGTTCATTACGCCGTTATGCTTATCATACAGCAAGGCGCATGTTAACTCGGTCGTCCTAGCTGCACGGCCTACAGGCTGTACTAAGCCTTTGAACGATACGCTAGTGATGGGGATGACGCTGTTGATGTTAGGAATATCCAATCCCTCAGTACCCACTTGGTTTGCTATCAACACTCTAAACGCTTTTTGTGCAGCCAAAGCTTTCAGCTGCTCCAATGTCATAGATACTTCGCCAACAGGCGATAACTGAACTTGGGCGGACAAAAAGACTGTCCGAATGCCCATAAGGTTCAAAGCATTACAGATAGCAGTACCAGTCTCAATTGAAGTCGTCTCAGGTATAAACACGATACCGTCTGGCATATCCCCAATAATCCTAGCTAACGTCAATGGGAAGTTAGGGTGCTTCAGGGTACAAGCTCCAATGAACTGAGGTGTTGGAATATCCTTGTTTAGGTTTTCGGCCACTACTTGCTCATACTCAGCCTTGCTGATAATTTCCGCATTGTAGCTTACCAAATTGATAGGCACTTGTAGCTTCACGTGGATAAGGGATTCCCCAAAATACTCCAGCATTGCGAAGTTTTGCTGAGTCAGCTGTTTTCTCAATACTAGGTCAGGGGTCACCTCATGTCCAGACTTAGCGTCAGCTGAGCCAGTGAAGCCATACAGGAAGTCTGGATTACAGGCCTTGATAACCTGTTTCCAAGTATCAGCTGAAGCGTGGTGAGCCTCGTCAGCGATTAGTAGGCCGACATTCGACAATTCATCCCAGCGTTCAGGCTTGGTAGCAGCTGACTTGACGAAGCCTGTTGGGTGAATCAATTTCACTCGGCTGGTATCAACGTCATACTGCTTCAGTCGCAGTTCCAATTCCTTCAGCAGGTTCTTGGTAAATGAAATCAACACAACGTCCTTGTCGTGCTGTTCCAAGTATGATTCTACCAGCGCGGAAATGATAGTTGCTTTACCATAACCGACAGCCAGAGACACAATGCCTGAACTCTTCTCTTTCAATAGCGCAGCCGTCTGTAACTGAACTTGGTCATATCCCATGTCCTTCTTAGGATGAGACGCAAAGATGTCCAGCCAGCGTTGTGTTATCTCAATTCCTTTGTCGTCAGTCTTTTCACCAATAACCTTAAAGGGCATGCCGTTAGCAGACAACACATATTTCAGGGTGCTCAGTAGGCCTTTGAAGACATACAGGCATTTATCCTTCAATCTGCTGTCGCGCTTGAGGTAAGCCACATCTTCATCTGCGACAGTCCATTTCTTGAGATGATACAGATACCGTCTGTTTTGTTCCCTCTGGGTGAATATACGCTCGAAGCTGTTATATTCCCTGTCTGTCTCAAACTCGATTCTAAGCTGGCCGTTTTTCAGACATTCAACTGTTATCATAATTTGCCTCCGTATGTGATATCATACTTGTGTTCTCGGTTCTTCGTCAGGCTGCGAATCAGGCCTTTCTGTACCTTACCTTCAACGCGGAAACCGTCATACTCATATGATGCGATTTTCAAGCCTTCAGCGCGTAAGCCTTCGATTGTATGATGGATGAAATCCAATTCTTTGCCTTGGCAGTACCATACCAACAGTTTGCTATGAGAATTGAAGATTTCAGAATCCTCTGTAATCACACTTACACCGTTGAAATACATCTTCTTGCCTGTAAAGCCTACAACAGCTTGGCCGTTTTCAAAGATAGCCTCTTGGATGAACTTAGCTCGTTGAGTCGGAGCATCTTGACCCCAAACACGTGTTTTGCGTTTGATATAGTCAATTGCGTGAGTATGGATTGCTTCGGATACTCTGCCCCAGTAGTTCACGATACTGTCCCAAACTCTGTCGGCTTGTTCTGCGGAGTCAGTTGCTTCCCAGATGCGGGTGTAAACTGATGACGTGGCTTTATCTTCCAAGCTTGCGCCCATGAAGATTGCATTGGTACAGTCTTTAAACAACTGATACTCCACACCGCACAAAGCTGCGATAACACGTTTGTCTTCCAAGTAGTCATCAATCAGCTCAGTTACTGTTCTGCCTCGTTGGTTGTCTTTAACACTAACGAATTGGCCATTTTCATCAAACTTGCGTTTCACTTGATAGGCTCGGAAAGCGGTTTTTCTCAACAGCATTGGGTAGGCTGATTTCATGTCCACTTTGGTTGCTTTAGCAAACAGGTGAGATTTCAGACGGCCTTTGAGTAAGGTCACACTTGAATTGTAAACTCGTCCATAAGCAGTAACAGTCACATCGTCTGCGTTGAAGACTTGCAATTTGGTAACATCCGCTTCAACCTTAACAGTCAGCGGATTCACTTTCAGGCGTTTGATAGCATCAATATCGCCCAAGTTGATATCAGGGATGTTGTTATCAATTTCAATCTCGGTAAATTGGCCTAATGCTGCTACCAATTCTTGTTGTTTCTTGAAGCCTTCAGCAGTCAGTACAACGCCTTCTTTTACTTGGCTCAGATGGAACTCAGGCTTGCGGTTTGCATACTCAGTTTCCATGTAAACAACTTCAAGATTGTTTGCTTTCCAGATAGCTTTTCGGCTTCTTGGGGATTCATACACGCGTAAGACTTCTTGAATTGCTTTCCACATGAATTCAACAGGCAGAGCCAGAGCAGCAGGCTTAGCCTCGAATTTCTTGTTGTAGCGTTCAGTCAAGATGTCTGCATAATATGGGCTGATATGGTCTTCAGCATAAGTGCCCAGGAACAGAGCCAGTGAGCCAGCAGCCCATTTACAATTGCGGGTTACATCATCAGTCTTAGATTGACCGTGATTGGTTAATACAACGCCATCTTCATCAATCAGGATTGCACCGTTCAATCCGCCAGCTTGAGCTTGTTGATTAGCTCGATGACCGAATGAGACCAACCAATGTTCCTTGTTGAACTGGGCTTTGGTGATTACTCGTTTCAGGCCGTCTATCGTCAGATTGGCTAACAATACAGACAGAGGGATTTTTGAGTGCAATTTCAGAGTTTTCACGCCCTGTTTGATAGCAGACTCAGGTGTATCTGCGTAAACAACTTGAAAATCTGTTCTTGAATCAATGTAGCTTTGGATAGTCTCAGCCAGAGCCACTTTCACTCTTCGCATTATTGATTGAGGCAGCATGTTAACCAAGTCAACAATGCTAAACGCAGTATTTTGAGCCGTTGCGTCGTCAGGTCGGGCGGTGACCTTTGCGGCTTTGAATTCAACATAATTGTTGTGTTTAGCGGTTGACATGATTGTCCTTTCACGATTAAGAGGCTATTTTATCGAATTTTGATAGCAAAGTCGAATTTGCCTCACCACTGGAATATTGTCTAAGCCAAGCTCCTAGACAAATTTGCAAGTCATTGATTCTGTTCAGAAGAAAGCTTCAGGCCTTTCGTCTTTCTTCTCGCTTGGGGTGTTCACAATACACAAAGAACGGTAAGATGTAAAAGCGCATTTTCTTTAAAAGAATTTTTGGTTTTTCGTTAAGTTATTGTTTTTGCTAAGAAGAAAGTTTAAAATTTCTTCGCATTCCTTCTCGCTTGGGTGGTATTCATATATTACAAAGAACGAAGATAGCAAAAAGCGCATTTTCTTTAAAAGAATTTTTGGTTTTTCGTTAAGTTATTGTTTTTG
>ERZ773018.297-NODE-297-length-32106-cov-4.905120_pt1 | contig 32106 bp, 25 predicted proteins | sample MGYA00580840_ERZ773018 | MGnify/ENA primary metagenome ERZ773018 (study PRJEB29015, sample SAMEA2738125) | human oral metagenome | biome: human oral; feature: human-associated habitat; material: saliva | place: China | collected 2256 ... | reverse complement strand
GTGTACTACTATAATAGTACACTGCAAATGTAAGATTAAAAATCAATACTTGCAAATATTTTAGCAAAAAATTGATGTAAAAATAATAACTTTCTTAGAATCAATCTTAACTAAACAATCATGCTCTATAGGTTTTCTAAGAAAAAAACAGCCATATATAAATAAGGTATAAATAGAATAGAGTGACAACTATAAAACACGTTTTGTAATAAATTTTTCATCACCTCACTTTTAATTCATGCTCAGCAGCGTTTGAATTAAGCCTTAATTGGCTTTCAAAAGACGCCCTTTTGGAGTCTAACTAACGCCCTTTAAGAAGCCAATTAAGCACCTTTTAAAATACAACCTTGTAACAATCAGAATATAAGGAAGTTACAAAGACAACATAAAACCCACTTTTATACATTTCAAAAGGCTTAAAAGCAACTAATTATGTAAAGATATTTCGCACCTTAAAAGATAAATACATTCTATCAAAGAATAAGCCATTAATCACACACCAAATCCCAAAAAGCAAATAAAAGACAGCTTTTAAGTGAAGTCTTTAATGAAAAGCACCAATTAAATAACAAGAAAATAGTAACTTTGTAAACATAATCAATTTACTTTAAGTTTGAACCCTTAACAGCAAAATATGCTTCTTTTAATTTATTCCTATTCAGTTATTTGAGATGGAAACTATTATCATCTTTCATTAAGAGTAATATAAAATAAGAGAGCAAAGCACCTGTTTCAAGAGGGATTATAGTAAGAAAATCAATAGATGAATCGTATATTCTTTAAGATTATCATACTCTCTCTATCCTTTATGGCTATTGCTTGCCAAGGAGAGAAGAAGAAGGAAAATTTCTCAACATTAGACAAACCCTTTGTAGAATCCTATAACAGCGATAAGTCTGATTCACCCAAAAAGACAAATGGGAAAAAGAAGACAACTCAAAAGAATAGTTTTGAGGTAAAACAAGGCTTAGAAATTCCTACAAGTAAAGCTAATGTACCATCTTTACTACTCTATCGTGAAGGTTATACCACTTCATATAATGTTGACACACGTACGCCTAATTGGGTGGCATGGCACTTAACAGCGAACCATACTAACGGTCCCGCTAAGCGCAAGGGCATTATCTTCCAAGCAGACGAAGACATACCTGCACCACGTGTTGATACCTATGATTATATGCGTTCGGGATACGATCGTGGACACATGTGTCCTGCTGGTGATAACCATTGGAGCCAAAAAGCAATGGAACAGAGTTTCCTGATGACGAATATTTGTCCACAAGTACCAGCCTTGAACAGTGGTCTATGGAACACAATAGAGAAACAATGTCGCACATGGGCTCAAGTATATGGCGATGTCTATATCGTCTGTGGCCCAATCTATTTCAATCAAAAACATAAGACAATTGGTAAAAATAAGATACAAGTACCTGAAGCCTTCTTTAAAGTTGTCCTCCGTTTGAAAGACGAACCGAAGGCTATTGGTTTTATATGTAGGAACGCATCTGCCAAAGGACATAAGAAGACCGACTACGTCAATACTGTTGACGAGGTAGAACGAATCACGGGAATGGATTTCTTCTCACAACTTCCAGATGATATCGAACAACAGATAGAAGGTCAAGCAGACATTAAAGATTGGAATTAACAAAGGAGAAAAGACATTAAGCAATGATAAATGAGGAATTAAAATACAGAATATTACAGAACTTCGGTTTTGCCCCTACTGCCGACCAGATGTATGCTGTAGACCTCTTTGCACGCTTTATGACCGACCGTGATGAACGTGCTGTGATGATTCTCCGTGGAAGTGCTGGTACGGGTAAAACCTCCTTAGCAGGTGCGATTGTGCGCACAATGCTGGAATTACGACAAAGGGTTTCGCTGCTGGCTCCGACGGGGCGTGCCGCAAAGGTATTCTCATTAAATGCCAATCAGCCTGCAGCAACTATTCATCGCGCAATCTATCGGGAAAAAGCATTTACAGGACTTGACGGAAAGTTTAATCTGAATGTTAATCTCTTCCATAACCGTTTATTTATGGTTGATGAAGCATCAATGATTAGTCTGTCCTCAAACAATAGCACTTTTGGCAGCGGTTGCCTTCTCGACGACCTTATCCAATTTGTTTACAACGACCGTAACTGCCGTATGTTGCTCGTTGGCGACAAGGCACAGCTTCCCCCTATTGGTGAAGAAGAGAGTCCGGCCCTGCGTTCAGATGTCCTTCGTGCCTATGGATTAACAGTCTATGAATGTGATCTGAACGAAGTTCTCCGACAGAGTCAAGACTCTGGTATCCTCTATAATGCCACTGTTATTCGTCAAATGATAACCCATGATGAGGTAACGCAACTACCAAAGATTCGCTTCAAAGGTTTTGCTGACATCTCCATCGTACCAGGTGATGAACTTATCGAACGACTTGCTTCCAGCTATTCAGAGGTGGGAATAGACGAAACAATGGTTATCACTCGCTCCAATAAACGTGCTAATGTCTTCAATCAAGGCATTCGAAACATGGTTCTTGGACGTGAGGAAGAACTGACAACAGGCGACATGTTGATGGTAGTGAAGAATAAGTACAAGAATGCTCTATCCCCCCTCCCCTCGGAGCATGGGAAGGAGAAGCAACCAGCACTTACTTTTATTGCCAACGGTGACCGTGCTGTTGTGCGCCGTGTCCGTAATCTTCGAGAGTTCTATGGATTCCGCTTTGCCGATGTATCTTTGGAGTTTCCTGATTATGATAATGCAGAAGAAGATATGACCGTAATCCTTGATGCACTGATGACGGAAGCCCCAGCCTTGACACAAGAGCAGAACGAACAACTCTTCCAACGTGTGTTAGAGGATTACGAAGATTTCCCATTAAAGGCTGATCGTATGAAGAAGGTGCGCGAAGATGAATATTACAATGCCCTACAAGTGAAATTTGGTTATGCAATCACTTGCCATAAAGCACAGGGTGGACAGTGGGCACACATCTATCTTGACCAAGGATATATGACAGATGAAATGCTCACACCCGACTACATCCATTGGCTTTACACGGCCTTCACTCGTGCTACAGAGCATTTATACCTCGTAAACTGGCCGAAAACACAGGTAGAATAACCCCTATTAATGCAAAATAGAGAAGTCGTTTTCTCTCTACCCTATCCAAAATATCAATCAGTTCAGAATTATTTTCACGAGAAACAATTCATTTTATCTACTATATTCGAGTTACTACTCTGTTCTACTCTAAAAGAAATAGGCATACATTATATCATAAAAGAATGTGTTATTAGACTTTATGTAAAAACAAATATCATTCATACAACACCTATCAATCTTATTATTTATACTATACTTTAAGAAAGTAAACAGATTACCTTTAAAAGAAGATAGGTTAGTACTTTTTTCATCTTTATAGTTAAAACATGCTAAAAAAGGAGACAAATAAACAAAATAATACTTATCTTTGGCAATTATTATAGTTAAGATTTTAATCACTTAAGCTAAAAAAATTATGAAGAAAGTATTTATCATGGCAATTGCTGTAGCAGCAATGACCTTCACAAGTTGTTGTAACAACTGTAAGACCAACGCTCCAAAAGCTAATGCTGACTCAGCTACAACAGAAGCAGTTGCTGGTGACTCAACTGTAAGAGCAAAGGTTCCTGCTTCACCAGACAAGCTCATCGAGCAACTCAACGAGAAAGTAAAGGCTAAGGACGATAAGGGTGTAGCAGCATTGCTTACAGCAGCACAGACCAAAATGGCTGAATTGGCACAAAAAGATCCAAAAGAGGCACAGGCTTATGTTGCAAAGCTTCAGCAGTGGATGCAGAGTAATTCTGAGAATATTCAGGCTGCATTGAAGTCTTCTGGCAATGAGGCTGCAGCAAACGCAGTAGGTGCTGCTATCGACGCTGCCTCAAAGGCTGATCCAAAGGCTATCACTGAGGGTATGTCAAAGGCTAAGGAAGCTGTTGAGTCTGCTTCACCTGAGCAGGTAGAAGCTGCAAAGAAGGCTGCCAAGGAAGCTGCAGAAAAGATGCAGGGCAAGACTGGCGAGGCTGCACAGAAGGCAATGAAGGACTTAGGTCTCCAATAAATTAACATTTATCCCCAACCCTTTTCAGTTTGAAAATGAGTTGGGGATATTTTGAAAAACACACCTTATTCGATAGATAACATCCACGATAAACATATTAAATCAAATAGTTTTCGTATCTTCGCATTATGATTAGGATTGAAGATGCACAAAAAGAGCAGGCTACGGTGATAGCCCATCTGATAATGGAGGCTATGAACCATGAGTGTTGTCAGTGGTTTGCAGGCCCCAACCATAGTTTAAAAGACTTTCATCAACTCATAACAAAGTTGGTAGAACGTGAAGACTCGCAATACTCCTATCTTAATACACTTGTAGCAATAACGGAAACAAATAAGATTGCTGGTGTCTGTGTCAGCTACGATGGAGCCAAACTTAAAGAACTAAGAAAGGTTTTCATTGATGCAGCTTTGGAGGCTTTCGGTCGTGACTTTTCTGATATGGATGACGAGACAACAGCTGGTGAACTATATATTGATTCGCTTTGTGTTGACAATACTTTCCGTGGAAGAGGTCTTGCAAAGCAACTACTTGAAGCAACAATTGAGAAAGGTAGAAAGATGAACCTCCCTACTGGATTACTTGTTGACACAGGAAACCCTCAAGCAGAACGACTTTATCATCAAGTAGGTTTCGTTTACGTAGATGACAACCAATGGGGTGGTCATAAGATGAAACACCTACAAAAACCCCTCTAAAATCACTTTTCAATAAGTGATAACCATTACGCTGTAAGTAGAAAAGTACACCTTTATTTGCCTATCTCTCGCCTTTATCGTATCTTTGCAAATGCAATAGGTTCATTACTATCATGATTAAAAAGGGAAAGCGGTGGGAGTCCGCTACTGTCCCGCAGCTGTAAGTTGTCTCTCATTGGTAAGCTGATACCACTGGTGAATATAAAACCGGGAAGGTGCTTACCTACATTGGATAACAAGTCAGAAGACCTGCCATTGCAAGTCATTGCACCCCTCGAGGAAGGGCCCTGCATAGAACCCTTTGATTACTGAATGAGATATGAGGCAATTGGCTTCTTTCTTGCTATTATTGTGCCCGCTCGGTACAACTGCACAGACCCTTGGTACTGACACAACACAAACCATAGATGAGGTTGTGGTCAACGGTTTCCGTATTTCTGGAAATGTATTGGCAAGTTCGCCAGTACAGACACTTTCACATGCTGATATGGAACGACTTGGCATCCACGATATGGGCGACGCCTTGAAACGCTTTGCAGGTGTACAAGTGAAAGACTATGGCGGTGTGGGCGGTATGAAGACGGTTAACATCCGTGGTCTTGGTGCTGCTCATACAGGGGTCATCTATGATGGTGTACAGGTGGATGACTGTCAAAGCGGACAAGTAGATCTATCTCGCTTTACCCTCGATAACATTTCACTCATCAGTCTTCAGATTGGTCAAGACGATAATATTTATCAGAGTGCAAAGTCATACGCTTCTGCGGGAATGATTAATATTAATACACTGCAAGGTTATACAGACCGTAACAGTCAATCAACAAGAAAGAAGACTCTGCTCGCGACAACCATCCGCACGGGTAGTTACGGACTTTTTTCACCTTCCCTACTCTTCCACCAGCAGTTTTCACGCCTTGGTATTGGGGCATACGGAAGCTATGAAAGGGCTGATGGCGTTTACGCTTTCAAGTTGAAAAATGGTGTCAAGACTATCAATGAACGACGTAACAATAGTGACATTGAGACTTGGAGAGGAGAAATTAACCTTGATTATCAGCTCAATGATAAGCAAATTCTGAAGTGGAAGGCATACGGTTTCACCTCTCATCGAGGCTTACCGGGTGCAGTCATCTACGATAACACCTACTCTGCTGAGCGATTAGCTGACAAGAATGTCTTCACACAGCTTTTCTATGAGAATAAATTCAGCCAGCGTATCAAGTTGAAAGCAGCTGCTAAATGGAACTATTCATGGTCACGCTACTCAGATGTGCCTGCCAGTGGTTACAAAGAAGATATCTACAGACAGCAGGAAGCATATCTAACAGCAACCTTATGGAGCGAGCCTTTACAAGGGCTTCACCTCTCTTTGGCACAAGACTATGCGCATAACCATCTCTCAATGTCGCTTTCACAGGCTGCAAACCCTACACGTAACTCTCTGTGGACAGCATTGGCAGCAAACTATCGCATAGGTCAATTCACATTCAACACATCACTTCTTGCAACGAATATAACGGAACAAGTAAAACTCGGTAATGCCTCTGACGGCTTCCATCGTCTTTCGCCAGCCTTCAGTTTACAATGGAGAGCCTTACAAGACCTTCGTTTCCGCTTTGGATATAAGGATATCTTCCGCACGCCAACACTCAATGAACTTTACTATACAGGCATTGGCAATCGTCGATTAAATCCTGAGAAGTCACGCCAGTGGAATCTCGGCGCAACCTATTCTCATACCTTCAACCGTACACTTCAGCTCTCATTGACGGCAGATGGATACTTCGGGAATGTCACCGATAAGATTATTGCTGTACCCAAAATGTTCTATTGGCAAATGATGAATGCGGGTAAAGTGCGACAAGTTGGACTTGATATCTCCGCTAATGCGGAGAAACGATGGAGCAATGACTGGTCACTCAGTGTGACTGGAAGCTATAGTATGCTCAACGCAACCGATAAAACTAATCCAACCTATATTTACTATGGACACCAGATAGCTTATACTCCACGCCACTCGGGATCAGTTAGTTCGCTACTACACACTCCGTGGCTGGATTTAAGCTACAACCTATTGTTGATGGGCGAACGCTATTCATTGGGATATAATATTCCTGACAACCGCATGACAGCCTTCACCGACCATAGTATTACGGTTTCAAAGGATATCAACATCTTCAAACAACAACTACGTCTACAATTCGACTTACGCAACCTTGGCAACAAGAACTATGAGGTGGTACGCTTTTATCCTATGCCAGGAACAAACTGGCGACTCACAGTAAGTTGGAAACTCTGAGGAAAAAGTAGCAAAAAAGCAAAAGAGGAATGTGCAAAAATAATAAGAAAGAGAACAAAACAAGATAACAATAAATTATAAACAAAACAACAAGAAAAAATGAAAAAGAATCTTCTTACACTTGGTGTTATTCTTATGTCAGCACTTACATTTACGGCTTGTAGTGATGATAATGACTTTACTTACACACAGCCAGCAGTATCTAACACAGATGTATATGTTGCTTGTGCTGGTAATTGGAATGCAAATGATGGTACAGTGGGTATTCTCGACTATAACAGCGAGTCACGTCCAACTGCACCATACATCTACAGTGATGCTTATAGAACTCAGAATGGTATCGGAATCGGTGATGCACAGGACTTAATTGTCTTTGGAACTAAGCTTGTCGTTACCTGTACAACCTCTTCAAAGGTTGAAGTTTTGGATCGAATGGGTAAGAAAGAACAAACAATTAAGTTGCACAATGCCAGCCCACGCTATTTGGCAACAGATGGTAATTATGTTTACTTCTCTGCTTACAATGGTAAGGTATACAAGATGAATCCTAACAACGCACAGAAACCATTGGTTGACTCTGTAGAAGTAGGCGATCATCCAGAGGCACTTTCTGTTGCTAATGGTAAACTTTATGCAAACATCTCAGGTTATGGTAATGGAAATACTGTAGCTGTTGTTGACTGTAACTCATTTAAGAAGACAAAGACACTTACCGTAGGTAAAAATCCTTACAACCAGAGTATTGCTGTTGGTAATGATATTTACTTTGTATCAATGTTCAACAATGATGATGCGCTTGTACAGAAGATTAATGCTAAAAACGATGAGGTTAAAAAGCTCTTCAAGGCAAGTTCAATTGCATATAGTGCTAAGAAGAACGCACTCGTATGCCTATATGCTGCCTACTATGATACAAACAAGCGTTTCTTTATCTATGACCTCGCAACAGGAAAGGAGACCGACCTTGATATGACAGGCCTCAAGAATCCATCACAGGTTAATGTTGACCGTTATGGTAATATCTATGTTATAGATAAGCCAAGCTATACAGCACCAAGTGAAGTATTCTATTACTCTCCAGAGGGCAAGCTTATCCAAGATAAAATTATAGTTGGCAATGACGCACAAAACGTTCGCTTTGCCAACTAAGATAAACTATACAGCTTGACTTTATGACTTAAGTAAAGCGTCAAACTCATCATAAAGTTTTATATAAAACACTGACACTATAAGGTCAAGGCTGTATAAAACTCACTGTAAACGAAAAATAGGAGATGCATAACTTGTGCATCTCCTATAATTTTATCGTAGTAAAACACGATAATAGCTCTTTCCACCTTACAAATAACAGATTGATTTCAAAGCTATAAACCACCCAAATGATTGGTGTTAAGCCTTCGCACCATTGGTGTTAAGCCTCCGCACAATGTGTGCTCGGCCCCACATACTGATAAAGAAAGAGAAGAAAGGTTTGTTATGACTCTTATTCCATGTGGCGAAAAGAGCATATTGATAAGGAATGTCTTCAATGTACAAACAATCCCTTAATACTTTCCTCCAAAGACTATCTTGTATTGTAATACGCTATCTAATTCATTCCGATTCTCTGATTTTCTATAACAAAGCAATTTCTTCAAAATATGTTTTCCTGTCACTCCTGTCAACTAATTTAATCAAATAACTCTCTGAATTACAGAGTATTCAAACAAAGTGTTAAAAGTGACAGCAAAATAAAATCAAAACTATTGTAGTAATATTGTTGTATTCTCGTAAGATGGGAAAGAGTCTATTTCTTACTTTACATCTCATTTACTAAAGAATAAAATAAACCCTCACCTATCCACATGATCATATACATATTGGACAGACGAGGGTTTATACTCCTACTTAAAATATAATATTTTGAGAATTAGCGATTAAAGCGGAGTGGTAAAAATACATGTACGGATAACCCAGTATGAAAGGATACCAGCAATATAACCTAAGAAAGCAATCCACGTAATACGCTTCATATACCAGCCAAAGGTAATCTTCTCAAGACCCATAACAACAACACCTGCTGCAGAACCAACGATGAGCATTGAACCGCCCACACCAGCACAATAAGCAAGCAACTGCCAGAAGATACCATCAACTGCCATATCTGGTTCTACACCGATAGGATACATACCCATACTACCAGCTACGAGCGGTACGTTGTCAACAATAGCTGAAAGTACACCAATAATACCAGTCACAGCATAATGATTACCATTAAAGGTTGTGTTCAGACCACGACCTAACTCCTTCAACACACCTACTTCTTCCAAACAAGCCACAGCCATCAAAATACCAAGGAAGAAAAGGATAGTAGACATATCGATACGACTCAGCAAACTACTTACACGCTTTGAGAATTGAATCTCATCACCTCTTTTCTTATGAAGATTACGATAGAATACTTCTGTCACTGTCCATAAAATACCCAATACGAGCAAAATACCAGCAAAAGGAGGTAAATCAGTAAAGAAGTGGAACAAAGGAACAGAGCAAAGACCACCTACACCGATAGCAAAGACTATCTTACGCTGGAACCCATTAAATTCCAAGACTTCACGATCACCTGACATATCACTTGTCATATCATCATACTGGATATTACCTTTCAAAAGCATCTGAAGCAAGAATGCTGGTATCAACATTGAAACTAATGAAGGAATAAATATCTCACTAATTACACCACCTGCAGTTATCATACCTGCGTTCCACAACATAATCGTAGTTACGTCACCAATTGGAGAGAAAGCTCCACCTGAATTAGCAGCAATGATAACTAACGAAGCATAAATCATTCTGTCATGCTTATCCTGTACAAGCTTACGCAAAATCATAACCATAACAATACTTGTTGTCAGGTTATCAAGGATAGCAGAAAGGAAGAAGGTCATGAAAGCAATCTTCCACAAAAGACTACGCTTTGTTTTAGACTGCATCACATTCTTCACCCAGTTGAATCCTCCGTTCTGATCGACGATTTCCACAATCGTCATAGCTCCCATAAGGAAGAAGAGTGTGGTAGCAGTATCGCCTAAATGCTCCGTTATCAAAGCATTTACAAACGACACAACCTTATCACCTGTTCCCGTAAAGTCTGGGTGCATTAGCTGTACAAACGGTGCTGGATCAAACATGTAAAGTGTCCAGCAGAAAACAAACATCAACAAGGCAACTGCTGCCTTGTTAACCTTAGTAAGGCTCTCCATTGCTATGAGCGCATAGCCCAGCACGAAGACTACAATAATCGCAATTGTTAGTGTAGACATAAATGATTATAATTTCTAATATTTTATTAGTGTACAAAGATACGCAAAAGATATGAGTTGCACATAAAGAAATCAAATAAATTCTAAGAAAGATGGAATCATTCACCAAATTGTAGTATATTTGCATGTAAAGCAAGAAATAAAAGGGAAGAAATAACCGAACAATAGATAAGATTATGGAGAAGAAACATCTCAACGTTGTCTGTGCTGTTATCCATGACGGTGACAGAATTCTTTGTACACAGCGATTGCGTAAAGGTCCTAATTATATTGCTGAACACTGGGAGTTTCCTGGCGGGAAAGTCAATGAGGGAGAAAGTGATCATGAAGCTTTGCGTCGTGAACTGCTTGAAGAGATGGATTGGAGTATCTATGTCGGGGCAAAGTTGGGAACTATTGAATATGACTATCCAGACTTTACCATCACCCTTACAGCCTACGACTGTATGGCACATGACAATAACTTTAAGTTGCTTGCACATATTGACTCTTGCTGGCTAAAGCCTGAAGAGTTCTCAAAACTCAACTGGACTGAAGCTGACGCTGAACTTATCAAACAGCTTTGGAAATAATAGTAAGCAGTTTGCCTTTACCTATTTTTACTTTTAATCATTTAATACGATTTGTCATCGTCAATCATCAAACAAAACAATGAACACAGAAATACAATCACTTGTCAATCAACTTAATGCTGCTTCCGATGCATATTATAATGGTCGTGATGAACTTATGACTGACTATGAATGGGATGCAGCCTTTGATAAGTTAAAGAAGTTAGAAGAAGAAACAGGTATTATACTCCCCGATTCTCCAACACAAAATGTATCTGCCGATAATGTTGCTGGTAAGAAGGAAGAACATGAATTCTCTGCACTATCTTTAGCAAAGACCAAGAAGGTAGAGGACCTTGCCAAATGGGCAGAGAATAGACCTATATGGCTTTCATGGAAGTTGGATGGATTGACACTTGTTGTTACATACGATAATGGTAAACTGACAAAAGTTGTCACACGTGGAAATGGTCATATTGGCACCAATATTACTCATCTTTCTACGGCTATTGATGGTATCTTGCAAACCATTCCTTACAAGGGACATCTTGTTATCCGTGGTGAAGCTGTCATCAGTTATCCTGACTTTGAACAGTTTAATATGGAAGCAGAGGAAGAATATGCTAATCCTCGCAACCTCGCATCAGGTTCACTCACACTGAAAGATATCAATGAAGTAAAAGCCCGCCACTTGCGTTGGATTCCTTTTACACTCGTTTATACAGAGGAGGAGATAAACTCTTGGGGTGGACGCATGGAATGGCTTGAACACCAAGGTTTCAGAATTGTCGACAGAGAGCTCATCGAACAACCAACCGTTGACAATATAGAAACTGTCATACATCATTGGACAGAAAGAGTCACTGGCGCAAGTACATCACCTTTCCCCTACCCCGTTGATGGCTTAGTCATCACTTACGACGATACCGTCTACGCTGCAACAGGTTCTGTCACAGGCCATCATGCCACACGTGCAGGCTATGCCTTCAAATGGCAAGACGAGAGTGCTGATACAGAGTTAGACTATATTGAATGGTCATGTGCTGCTTCAACAATCTCGCCAGTAGCTGTTTTTCGTCCTGTAGACTTAGAAGGAACAACCGTTAAGCGTGCTTCCCTTTGTAATATCTCCGAATGTGAACGATTAGGGATTGGTGATAAAGGAACGAAGATAGCTGTTATCAAAGCGAATAAAATTATTCCGAAGGTTATTAACGTTATTGAAAGCGTTGGTACTTTCCATATTCCTGAGACTTGCCCAGTATGCCATTCTGCTACAGAAGTTAGCGAAAGCGAGGTTAGCGGAACACGCACACTACACTGTACCAATACACATTGTCCAGCTAAACAGCTGAAGAAGTTTGGTAGATTTGTATCAAAAGAAGGCGTAAACATCGATGGATTATCAGAGCAGACCGTTCAGAAGTTTATCAATCTTGGTTGGATTCGTGAATATGCTGACCTCTTCCACCTCAATGACCATGCTAATGAGCTGCGTACAATGGAAGGCTTCGGTAATAAGAGTGTTGCTAAATTATTGGCTGCTATTGAAAAAGCACGTAATGTAGAAGCACGTCGTCTGCTCTTTGCTTTAAACATTCCCCTTGTTGGACAGGATGTTTGTAATCGTCTTTTATCAACATATCCATTGGAGGAACTTATTAAAACGGCTACAGAAAGTGCTGCAGAAGATGTCTTCTCGACCATTGCTGGTATTGGACCAGAGAAGAGTGCAAGTTTTGTGCGCTGGATGAAAGATACTGATAATCAGTCTATGCTACAGCATCTACTGGTTGAGCTAAATATTAGTCAACCTTCATCAGCACCAACTGGTGATAGTTGCCAGGGATTAACCTTCGTCGTTACAGGTGATGTTCACCATTATAAGAACCGTAACGAACTGAAAGTGTACATAGAAAGTCAAGGTGGTAAGGTAACTGGTTCTGTTTCTAAATCAACGAATTATCTTATTAATAATGACGTAGAAAGTACTTCTGGAAAGAATCAGAAAGCAAAGGAACTCTCTATTCCAATTATCTCAGAAAATGAGTTCATCACTCGCTTTGTACAGTCCACAGCCCCAGATTCTCCCTCACAACCAACAGAAGGAAGTTTATTCTAATGATAAAAGAAAAAACTATATACAACAAAAGGAGATGATGTGTATATCATCTCCTTTTGTTATATTATAATAATAAAAGTCTTATTCGCTAATTTAGAAGGTCCACTTAGCAGCTACAGTAGGGATAGCATAGAAGCGGTTGTTCTGACCTTTATCATTCCAAACAAAGTTGTTGCTAATCTCAACCTCTGTACCCAAAGAGAGATTTACATCTTTCATTCCCTTTAGCGTATTAAGATTAAACCAGAACTGAGGCTCAGAGAGAAGAATCATTTTACCATTAACATTTGGATCATACCAAAGATCACAGAATCCAGAGAATGTACAAAGACCTTTAGCGAAGGTTGTACCCCATACTTCAGTCAGCTGAAAACCACTGAAAGGATGTGCACCAGTGTGACCATTCTTGAACTGATACTTATACATCAACTGAAGACTAAACGTTTTTGAAAAGTCTTTTGAAGCCCAATTCCATGCACCACCAAGAAGAACAGCATGCTGATAACGATTACCATAATAGCTATCCATAGTTTTACCAGAGCCTAAACCACCGTCATACTCAATATGTGCAGCCCACTGCTTGTTCTTTGAAAGATTAAACTCACGTGAAATCTCCCAATAAGCACCCATCACACCATCGCTCTTGTAATCAAGATCTGTGAACATGAAGGTAGAACCCCAAGTGTCAGGTTTAAACATTTCAACCGTCGTTGTTACTGACGTACGTGAATTAAGGTCCTTGCAAAGACTATGACCCAAGTCATAATGTAGCTGAACGTTTTGTGCAGTCGCACAACCAAAAGCTGCTATCATGCAGATAGCGAGGGTAAAGAATCTCTTCATAACTGTTCTTAGTTTATATATTTAGAAACGTCAGCAAAGTTACAAAAAATTCTTAAACTATCAACGTAATAGCAAAAGATTAGTTAACTTTGTGCCTATATGAGAATAGATATCATCACCGTATTACCAGAGATGTTGGAAGGATTTGTACATGAGAGTATCCTTGCCAGAGCTGAAAAGAAAGGATTAGCAGAGATTCGTCTGCATAATCTTCGTGACTACACAAAGGATAAATGGCGTCGTATCGACGACTATCCTTTTGGTGGACAGGCTGGTATGGTCATGCAAATTGAGCCAATCGATCGTTGTATCGCTGCTTTGAAGGAAGAACGTGACTATGATGAAGTTATCTTCACATCACCAGATGGCGAACAATTTAATCAGAAGATTGCTAATGACCTCTCATTGGGAGGTAACTTCATTATTCTTGCAGGACATTATAAAGGTGTTGACCAACGTGTACGCGACCATCTTATCACACGTGAAATATCTGTTGGCGACTTTGTTTTAACAGGTGGCGAACTACCAGCAGCCATCATTGCCGATGCTGTTGTACGATTAGTTCCAGGTGTTATCAGTGACGAACAGAGTGCACTTTCCGACTGCTTTATGGACGATATGCTCTCAGCACCCATCTACACTCGCCCTCGTAGCTATAATGGTTGGGATGTTCCAGAGATTCTACTCAGTGGAAACGAGGCTAAGATTAGACAATGGGAATTTGATCAAGCAATGGAACGTACTAAACGCCTACGCCCTGACCTGTTGAAAGAATAAGACAAACGCATACTTTTAAAATAATAATAACTATGTCACAGTTTAAGGAACTTCCACAAGTTGGGTTTGAAGTAGCTGCACAGAATGCATTCAAAAAAATCATCCAGTTCAATGGACGTATTCGTCGCTCTGAATATTGGTGGGGCGTTCTTACAATCTTCCTCGCGTCTTTTGTGGTATCATTAATTCCATTTGTCGGAATACTTGGAGTATTTGTTTTAGGACTTGCAGGCGTATCTATGCAGTTTCGTCGCTTACATGACACTGGGCGAAGTGGCTGGTGGTGGGTAGCTCAGGCTTGTGTAGGCTTCACTGCTATTACACTTTTCATCGTTTCAATTGATTTCAGTGCCTACTTTGAAGCCTTAAGATTACAAGATGTTCAAGGTGCTATTAATGTCCTTACAACTGCAATCACAAGTACAACAGGGCTTTTAGCCATTGTTTTCTATCTTTTAAACATGGCTTTAGCAATTATAATCTTGATTTTCCTTCTCCAAGACAGCCAGCCAGAAGCAAACAAGTATGGTGAGTCACCAAAATATGTTCTTGAGCACTCTGAACAATAAACGGAATAGAAGACTGATAAGTAGAGCTGCAGAAATTACATGCAGATATACTTAAAGATTTAACAATTTCACTCTTAACTCAAACAAAGAAATTGCAGTATAAGATAGAGGCTCTATCAGCGTTTTCTTACTTTTACTGCAACTTCTTTTCTTTATCAATATAAAATAAAGCTCACAAACTTATTGTGCTCATACTTCCCTATACTCTACTACTTTTTCTTTGACTTTGTACGTTTCTCCAAATAATCATATTTACCAGGGAAAGGGCTATCATAATCAAAATCTTCTACACAACTAAATACCACATATCGATTGTAGACTATCAGGTCATAACACCGATTTAACTTATACACAAGCGAGTCTGTAAGCGGTTTATCATAGATTCTATAATTAAATTCTTTATTTCCTGTCTTCCCATAAACGATTTCTGTATAGTCACTTATTGGACCATCTCTATTGATAGACAAGCTTCGATAGCCCATCTTCTGCAAGGCTAAACGAACTGAATCAAGCCGCTCTAAACTTAACCCTATCTTTCGTAACTCTTTCTCTTGTTCCTTTTGGGACCCAATCCCAACGCCATGAAAATTGATTTCTTGATTTGAAGAGACTCCCCAGTGCGTCAGTTTTCCATGCTTCGAATATTCTACAAAGAAGCCTGTACTATCTGGCAGCCAACTTCTTGTAACCCTAATAAGCCTCTCTATATTCTGTTGATTAGCCTTGTAGGATGCCTCCATCGTCTCAGGGGTACATTCTTTTTGTGGAATAATCGCAAATACTGCAATACACAACGTCTGTAAGATATTAAAGCTATGAAGCCCAAGAAAGATATTGTTCACATAATTACGATACCAAACTGACTGTACAACAGAACTGATATAAACAATAGCAATCGGTATTGAAATAAACCACCCAAGCTTCACAAAAAAGATAAGCAATGAAAAGGAGCCAGCTATATCGTCCTCTTCATAGATGACATACATGATTATTAACAACAAAATTGTTATAAAAACAAGCATCAAAAAACGTAATAACAACCAGCAAGAGAAGTGATAATTACTTACGCAAGTCACATCCATACTACTTACATCTTGTTTTTGTTTATTCTTCTTCCCTTGATTCATCAATAGCCAAACTCCAAGAACTATTAAGAAGAGGAAAATGTTAACAGTAAAAATAATCATATTATATGTTGATTAAACTTTCAGGACATTATTGGACAAAGATACTTATTTATCTCCTAAATTACAAGAGAACAACTAAAACATTTTCATTAATAAATAGGCTAAATCCCACCACTTACCTTAGAAGCCATTTATTACACATCGGTATAATGTTTTTTTTATTTTCAAGTTGCTGTCATTTTAACATTTAAAGAGAACTCGCTGTTTAACAGTTTATTACCTCTTTACAAAGAATGACAGCAGTGACAGCAAATTTGATTTCAGGAAGAAATAGGTAAACTACCCAATATCACAACACAAAGTAGCTGGAGAGCATTAAAACAATGAAAACCAAGAAAAACTTTATTCGTATAATCACGATGTCGAATAGCTTGAACCAGCGAGCAAATATAAATAATAATAAGAGGTATTGAAATAAACCAACTTCCAACAACAAATATCATGATCCAAAAGCAACATTCGCCTGCATCATCACCTGCAAACGATGCAAGTAACACTAAGAACAAAAAGGCAGTAACCAAAGCAAACGACAGCACACGTAGGGATATCCAAAAAAAGGAGAGCCAATTCTTTTTATAAAGTGTTTCTATTTTTACCGCTTCTCCAATCTTCGCACCATTACTCCAATGACTCACTAATAGTGATACACCAAGAGCAAGAATACAAATTAGTATAATGATAGTAAATGCAATCATAATTAATTTATTGTACCAGAAAAGCCGACCGTATAAATAACAAGAAAGACCTCTTGCAAAGATATCCTTTTATTCTCACATATACAAGTGAAGCATCTATAAAGAAATGACTTCAACAACTTACAAGAAAGTTTTATCATGTATATATTGTAACTCGTCACACATAGCGTTGATTGTTAAACTCCTTGTAACATGTTATAGAAAGAGGGTGTATCAATCGCTTGACACACCCTCAAACATTATCTGTAATCTATTTGATTATACTTTATTCAGCATAAACTTACTTGATAGCTTCACCATTTGCCTCAACTGGCCAGTAAATATTCTGGTACAAGTTAGAGTTCTCTGCGTTACCATCAGGTGAACAGAGCTGCATCTCCTGATAAGAGAATGGAGCCAAGTAGTGTGCCTGATAGAAGGTGTAACCATTATAAAGAATATTGTTAGTCTTCTGAATCTGGTAAGGACGGATATACTTTGTAAGCTCCTTAGCTGACATAGTAGCCTTTTCACCACCATCAGCAACAATCAGACTCACACCCTTATCATTTACAAAAGAAGGATTCTGATAAGTCTGATCCCAGAAGTTAATACCCTCAATCTGGTAGTTCTTCACCTGATCCAAAGATGCCCAACGAATCAAGTCATCATTGCGAAGACCTTCACCAGCAAACTCGCTACGACGCTCACGACGAATAGAATAGAGAGTTGCATCAACTGGCTGACCTGCAGAGAAGGCAGCCCAGTCGTATGATGGACGATTTACATCAGCCTCCTTAGTCATATCAGTAGCAGCAATAGTTGTTGAGATTGGAGCAGTGATACCTGCACGTGCACGCAAAGCAGTCCAATAACCAGTAGCAGTTGCATCCAAAGAACCAGTACGGAGATAAGAAGCCTCAATGTAGTTGAGCATAGCTTCTTCAACACGGATGATAATCTGACCATCAACATCAGAGAAAGTCTGACCTAACTGCATATCAGGGTTATAGTTGTAGAACTTACGCTGACGATAACCAGTGACGTCTCTACTTGCCTCGTCTGTTGCAAAAAGACCTGCAACATTGAACAAGATCTTAGAAAGAGGAGTTGCACCAGGTGCTAAATTCTTGTTCGCCAAGTCAATGCTTGCCTTATCAATACCGAGTACATCAGACTCACCAAACATGAAGAGCTGCAGACGCTCATCACGATCAGTCTTAGCCAAATCAACAGTAGTATCACCGTGATAGCCAGAACCTGTTGCATAGATTGGCAAACCATTCTTCATAAGGAATGACTCAACAAGACCACGTGTCCAACCAGTTGCTGCACCACCACGAAGTTTGTTTGAGGTAAGGTGAGCTACGTTAATATCTGAGTTGAACTGACGCCATAACAATACCTCAGGATACTTAGACAAGTCTGGACTTGCAAACATATCATAGTATGCGTTCCATCCATTGTATAGTCCAACAACACTTGGATTCATCACATGGCTGTTCTGAGTTCTCAAAGGCACAGCATCACAAACCTTCTTGGCAGCATCGATAGCCTGATCAAGGAAGAAGTTTACCTCATCATCCTGATTAATAGTGAAGTTCTTGTTCCACTCCTTGTTCTTGCCTGGCCAGTTAGCATCACCAGGAACACGACCTGTACCTCTGTGATACTTCTCGAATGTTGCCTCGAAAAGTGCCATTCTTGACTTCATAGCCAAAGCTGCATACTTGTTGATACGTACCCTCTTGGCAAAATCTACTTGTAGCCTCTCTATCGCCTTGTCCATATCAGAAAGAATCTGACGGGCAACAAGATTACGAGGCTGACGCTTATTTGGCGTAACAAGATCATCTTCAACCTTAAGTTCTGTCAACAGAATAGGGAAGTCTCCATAAGTCTGAAGCTTGTCGTAATAGAGCATCGCTCTGACAAAGTAAGCCTCACCCATATACTGCTTGATAAGATCTGCATCACCAGACACCTTGCCTTCAGCAATCTTAGGTTCATTCTCATTAATAAACTTATTGACGTTACGAATATTGTTCATATTGATACCGCCAGATGTAGGCACCTTCCATTGATCCTGTAAGAACATAGAAGCGTTACCACTTCTTGCTGCCTGGTTGTCTGTTCCATTATCAAATGTTGCTACACCAGCCCACCATCCACTATTGTTTGGGAAGATAGATGTATAGTAGTTGATTGGGAACGTACCTAACTGATCTGCTGTCAGATAATAAGAAGAGGGAGGTACTTGATCGAGTGGTGGTCTTTCAAGGAAATCGCTACACGAAGTAACCGTCATGCCTAAGCAAAGAATAGGCAATCCCCCCTTTAATATATTTGAAATGATATGTTTCATAATTGCTACGAATTAAAAGTTAAGATTTAAACCGAAAGAGAATGTTCTCTGGAGTGGGTAGAGCTTACCTGGTCCCCAGTCACCGCCAGTTGCCTCTGGGTCAAAGATCTTGTTCATCTTTGTGAATGTTGCGAGGTTCTCAGCAGAGAAGTAGAAACGAACGCGGTTTGCACCAATCTTGCTTGCCAAAGCTGCAGGGAGAGTATAACCAAACTGGATATTCTTGATTCTCATGTAAGCTGCATTCTGCAAGTAACGATCACTTGTCTGGAAATTCTTAGAACCCTGACCGAAGAGAGGACGTGGGTAGTAAGCATTGGTATTAGGACCTAAGTTGGTATCTGTTGCTGGACGCCAGTAGTCTAAGTGATCCTTGAAGGCTGCAGCCTGCCACATACCAGTATTAGCACCTACACTGTAAGGAGAAGCATCCCAGAAGTCACGCTTACCAACACCCTGCATGAAGATGAGGAAGTCAAAACCCTTCCAGTTAGCATCCAAAGTGATACCGAAACGATAACGTGGTAATGAGTTACCAATCTTGGTCAAGTCACCCATATCATCGTATGTGCTCTTACCGCTATTTACCTTTTTATCACCATTCAAATCCTTATACATAACGTCACCGGCAGCCCAGTTAGAACCCCAAGCTGGCTTGTTGTTTGCCAACCACTCGTTCATCTGCTCATTTGTCTGTGCAATACCCTCTACTAAATAACCATAGATATCACCCATACGCTTGCCTTCGCTCCACTGTGAAAGCAGACGGTTTGGATTGTAGTAACGTGTAATTGTCTGGAAGTCATCAGAGAGAACGAGCTTGACACCATAGCCTAACTGACCAATTCTATCACGCCATCTTACCTCTAAGTCCCAACCATTAGAACGCATATCACTATTGTTCTCAGCTGGCTGTGTAGCACCCAAGATAGAAGGCTTAACTGGAGCAGGGCCAACCATATCCTTCGTTGTACGAACATAGTAATCAAAAGTACCCTGCAGTCTGTTGTTGAACATACCGAAGTCAAGACCGATGTTCCATGAACGAACACTTTCCCATGTCAAGTTAGGTGAAACCAGTCCTGGCATATTAGAAATATTCACACGCTCACCTTTAACAAGCCATGAAGAGGCAGAAGCACTTGCTGGCTGAGTCAAGAACCATGGATAGAGTGCTGTAATATTGGTATTACCAAGCGCACCGTATGTTGCACGAAGCTTCAGCGTATTAACCGTCTTTGTCAAAGGCTTGAAGAAATCCTCATTAGCAATGTTCCATCCCAATGCGAGTGAAGGGAAAGTACTCCATGTCTTATCACCGATAAAGCGTGAAGAACCATCACGACGGATAGAGAACTCTGCAAGGTAACGTGAGTCGTATGCATAGTTGATACGACCGAATGCACCCATAGTTGCCCACTGTGTATTCGAGAAACTTGGTCTTACATCCTTGTGAGTAGCATTGTTTAGTGATGGAACCAATGGACTAATCAAATCGGCACGTGCGGCACCAAGAGAAGTATAGATATTAGACTCCATATCCAAACCTGCCAAGAACTTAAAGTCATGCTTATCGTTCAATGTGAATGCATATTCTGTAAAGAAACGGCCATTGTAATAGTTGTTCTTTGACATACTCTCACCTACATCAGACTTACCAGCTGCATAGTTACCGCTCCATGCTGCTGCTATCGGTTTCTGATCAGGATCATAGTAGTAGATTGGCAAAACATCCCAATGGTTGTGGTAGTTAACAGTATTGTAGTTACCCTCCAAACGAATCTTCCAACCCTTGATTGGACGGAATTCGAGAGCTAACTGCTGATAGAGCTTATCATTCTGTGTAGCGTCAAGACCACCATTCTCCATCTGAAGAATCTCATTACCATGAACATAGTGTCCGTTTGGATCGAAAATAGGGTTAGTCGGCCAACGGCGAGCAATGTTATGGAAGAAGAGACCTGTCATATAAGAAGGACGGCTATAATCCTCACGTACCCACTTCGTGTTATAGGTTACTGTGAACCAATCTTTCAGGTTAGCAGTAATCTTACCAGAGAAGTTGTAACGCTTGAGTTTATCCTTACCATGACGAATCAAACCATGCTGGCTAAGGATTGCACCACTGAGATAGTAGTTTACCTTGCTTCCACCGCCACTGAGGGCTATGTTATGCTCAGTAGAAGGTACACCAGACTTGTACATTTCCTTAAACCAGTTCGTATTGTCCCAAGAACCAGTGTACATACTCCAAGGCTCATTTGCCGCTTTTCCTGCCCAAGTAGTAGTAACCTCATCACCTGGGCTCGGAGTACCGTTTATATGATTCTTGATTTTTTCCAGAATTTGCTGCTTAAAAGGAGCAGGTGCACCACTATTAGCTGCAGCATCATTCCAGTAACGTGCAAAATCGTATGAGTTTGGCATCTCAGGAATCTGAGTAGCTGTAGAGAAACGTACATTACCATTGTAAGATACGTTCATACGTGAATCCTTACCGCTCTTTGTAGTAACGAGGATTACACCGAAGGCTGCACGTGAACCGTAGATAGCACTTGAAGAAGCATCCTTCAATACAGAGATACTCTCGATGTCATTTGGAGAGATTGAGTACAAATCACCCTCAGAACCGTCGATAAGAACGAGAGGGGCAGCATTTGAACCAGAGCCGATGGTACCGATACCACGGATATTCATACTCATACGGCTGTTAAGTGAACCACCAGAATTGCCAACGCTGAAGTTCAAACCAGGAACCTCACCCTGCAATGCCTGAGCAACACTCGTTACAGGACGAGACTCAAGTTGCTTTGAATTAACAACAGAGACAGCACCAGTAAGGTTGACCTTCTTCTGAGTACCATAACCGACAACAACAACGTTCTCGAGCATCTCACTGTTCTCTTGGAGAGTAACCTTAAGGTCCTTACCACTCCAGGTCACTTGCTGGGTCTTGTAACCAACATAAGAAATAGTAAGTGAAGATCCAGAAGCAACGCCTGCAATCTCAAACTTACCATCAAGGTCAGTTACACTTCCCTTTTTCTGTCCATTACTTACGACAAAGACAGATGCTCCTACGACAGGATCTCCATTATTGTCGACAACTGTTCCTTTACATACAGACTGCTGTTGAACAACAGCTGCATTCGCTTCATACGTAATGTTGGCATGCAGTAGACTTGTACTGAACAAAGCCACCATTAACAAGCTCGTAGTCCTTTTTCTTTTTAGGTACATAGGCTTTAAGTATACTTAGGTTAAAAAATACTTTTAGGTTTATTTATCGCAAAGTTAAATCATTTTAAACGTCCTTTCTACAATATCAATGATAAAAAACGTTAAAGATACGCTTTGTTTAGTTTATTGTAATAAAAACAACCACAATTCATACATTCTTTTGCACTTTTCTACATTAAACAAGACCTGACAGCGACTCTTTCAGGCACATGGATAACATGCTATTCAACAAAGGAAGCTCAATCGAGAAAAAAGAGACTGATTCTACTACTATCAAAATTATACATTAATTAATAGACAAAGATGCTTTTCAAAACCACATGGAGCTATTTTAATAAATATAACTTGAATAGAGCTATCAGAGTTTCTTCCGTCAGTTCATCCTCTGTTACATTTATATAATAATGCCCATAACTATATGAAAATCTTTTGTTCTTATCAGGTTTATCACGACACACATTGATATATACACTCCTCGTGAAGTCTAATATATTTGAATTTAGGAACAACCACTTTGCAACTGTTTGCGTCAACTGTCCATACTTATTACTGAGTTCATCGGGCGTCATCGCTGGTTGAAGAAAACACACATGAAATCCGTTATAGTGTGTAGATAATTGTGTACAAGGGGAACTATACGCATACCCCTCAGACGTAGAGACATTCCAACTCTCCGCCAACTCAAACGTCTTAAAGTGTCGTGTCAAAGAATCAATTTGAGGGATGAGTTGTTGAATAACTTCTGGCTTATTATTCTTCACAGCATTACATGATATTTCCAAAATATCAATCAAACTTCCTCGCCCAACATCCACCTTACGTGAAGAGTATTCAGCCCCATCTTGCAAGTCAAAGAAAAAACAAGTCTTTAGTTGAATACCAAGCTTCTTACGTACAAAGGTTGTAGAAGAAAACACTGCATAACGCAGCAATGATGCTATTTTCATTTGACAAAGACTATCAGTGATTTCTTTCTTATTGCCTTTTAAGTCCTTGTAAGCAAGTATGTATGTTCGTTCTGAGAAGTGTGAACCCTTGATTACTTGCAAAGCGTACTTCTCAGACTCCCCGTCTACAACAATATACTGTTGTGAGGCGAGAGGATTATACAACTCCTTAAGTACAGGCGCATAGAGTTCATAATCCTGCTTATTACAAGGGGAAAGACGGTTCTGTGCCACCGAGGCTATCGCCATAAAGAGTAGCAATGAAAGCAACAAAACCTTAATGACATAAGTACTATAAAATTCTTTCATATCTTCAACTTCATGCTCTTGATCGTAATTAAGGAAGCACCTTACTCTTCCAGTTTCCGAATCACCCTACAAGGGTTACCAGCAGCCACAACGCCACTTGGTATATCATGTGTCACGACAGAACCAGCACCGATAGTTGTATTATCGCCTATTGTCACACCCGGAACAACTACGACATTACCACCAATCCACACATTATTTCCAACATGAATAGGCAACGCATACTCTAACTTCTTGTTTCGCTGCTCAACATCAAGTGGATGTCCAGCAGTATAGAAGGCACAGTTAGGTGCAATAAAAACATTATCACCAAATGTTACCTTAGCCTCATCAAGAATCACACAATTAGTATTAGCAAAGAAGTTCTCACCCACTTCAATGTTATAACCATAGTCACAAAAGAACGGAGCAACAATAAACATTCCCTCGCCAGCCTTACCAAACAACTTTCTTAGGCGTTCCATGCGTTCCTCCCTACGTGAAGGCGGAATCTGATTGATTTCAAAACATTCATTCTCGCAGTAGTATAGATCTTTCAAAACCTCTGGGTCATTTGCCTGATAAAGCATCCCTTTCTGCTGTTTCTCCTTCTCTGTCATAATCTTGACTTTAATGTTTATGCTCACAAAGATACAAATCAATTTCTAAGAAACAGAGAATTTCATTCACGAAAAAGATACTTTTAAGGAAGAAAAGGCTGAGATGCGTGAAGTTTTTTGTATTTTTGCGACTACAATCTATTAATAACTTAATAAAGAAAAAACATGAATACGATAACATACGAATTTTTATTGAGACTTTTCGTTGCAGCAATTCTCGGTGGTGTAATTGGTTTGGAACGTGAATATCGTGCGAAGGAAGCAGGTTTCAGAACTCACTTTCTCGTTGCTTTAGGTAGCGGTCTGTTTATGATTCTATCACAATTTGGCTTTGACGATGTACTCGGACATTATGAACTGGTTTCACTCGACCCCAGCCGTATAGCCTCACAGGTAGTAACGGGTATTGGTTTCATTGGTGCAGGAACAATCATATTCCAAAAACATGTGGTACGCGGACTGACGACGGCGGCAGGTCTATGGGTCACATCGGCTATCGGTATGACGGCAGGTGCAGGAATGTATGTTCTATCTATTGCTACAACGGTCCTTGTCTTGCTCTGTTTGGAAGCACTTTATTTTATTCTCCTACACTTTGGCACACGTAATATAACCGTTACGTTCAGCACACCAAAAGAAGAAAATATCCAACTTATTCTGCAGCGATTACGTGATAAGGAAATTATCATTGACTCCTACGAGATGAAGCGTAAAGACACGTCATCAGGCTATTACTACGTTGTAACGATGGAAATGAAGTTCAAGCGGAAACGTTATAAGAACCACCTCCTCAACTTTATGGCTGAATTTGAAAGCGTAACCGTCGAAACTATGGAGTAAATAGAAGCATCATAATAAGGGGCACACCTTTCACACATCTGTAAACAAACTCTTAACACAGAAGTATGAAACGTGTGCCCTTATTGCTTCCTTACATTTTGATAAAGGCAAAGGATAAATTTAGAGTTTTATCAAGCATAACTTATTATACTCCTAAAGCATGCTTTTAAGCTATAGGAGAATAGCTTTATAAGACTCGTATAACCAATTATATATGACCATTCCGACTACTAACTACAAATTATTTTCATGAAAAAAAATATTTTTGTTCATGAAGAAAATTATTTTTTTTCATGTAAATAAATTCTTCTTTTCACGAAAATAATTCGGACATAGAACTTAGGTCCATATAAAAGAGCCCACAATGAAGGATAAAAAGTTATACGATCAAAGACAAAATAAGCTCTTTATTATAAAATAAAAACAAGGTTATACGATGAAAAACAACTAAAAGACACGTTGATAAGCCTGTCGACTATCTCCATTCTCAACATAAATAATACCACAATAAACAAAACCTAACCGAGACAAAGAGGTCTGCATTGGACGATTATCTGCATGAGTATCTATACGAATAGATGAGGTTAGTGCCGAACAATACTTGATAATATCAGCCATTACACCATGTACACCTTCCACAGAAGCCACACGATGAATGACATAATAAGGTTGATCATCAAGCCAACTACCATTATCAATATGATGGTAATTAGGCTCTGGTCCCTCCTTAGCTACAAATGTTGCTATAGGTTTTCCACACTCATGAATTAGATAACAAACACCTTGTGTGATGTCACATCTTATAGTACTCTCAGCAGGATAACTTGCTGACCATTGATTAGGATTACCTGCCTTGATCATCTTTGCTTTCCCTTGCTCAATAAGTCCCATCACAATAGATAAATCATCTATTGATGCTCTGCAGATAGTACGGCCAGATGACGGATTTATTGTTTTCTCCTTTGTCATAAGAATGCTACTTTTGTTTTTCCTACGATGCAAAAATACAAAGAAAACCTAACATCAAGTTCTTGATATAAAAGAAAGTTGGACAAAACGAAAAATAATGAGTATCTCGCTGATAATGAGATGAAGAAAAAATGTACAAAAAATAATTGCGAATAAAGAAATTAATATGTATTTTTGTCATCATAATCAAATACTAATCTTATAAAAAACTACAACAATGGAGAATAACCTTTTTAAGCGTTCAGCCAATAGACTGGAAGCACATTTGGGCAAAGATTCACATGAGTTTACAAAAGATGATATCAAGCAAGTTGTTAGTGACTTGAATATCAGAATGATCAACTTCATGTATCCTGCTGGTGACGGACGATTGAAGACACTAAACTTCATGCTTCACACACCCGACTACTTGGAAACAATACTTACAAGTGGCGAGCGCGTTGATGGTTCTTCGCTTTTCAGCTTTATTGCTGCAGCAAGTAGTGATCTCTACGTCATGCCACGTTTCTCTACAGCGTTTATCGATCCTTTTTCTGAGATTCCAACGCTCTGTATGCTCTGCTCTTTCTTCGACCGAGATGGAAATCCGTTAGCTTCGTCTCCAGAGTACACACTCCACAAGGCAATGGATGCCTTTAAGAAGGTGACAGGAATGGAGTTTCATGCCATGGGTGAGTTAGAATACTATGTTATCAGAGATGATGAAGGAGTGTTCCCAGCAGACGACCAGCATGGATATCACGAGAGTTCTCCTTTCTCTAAGGGTAATGACTTCCGTATGCGCTCTATGCAGTTGATTGCTGAGTGTGGCGGAAAGATTAAGTATGGACATTCTGAAGTGGGTAATTTCATCGAGAATGGACGCTGTTATGAGCAGAACGAAATTGAGTTCCTGCCTGTTCCTGCAAATGAATGTGCAGAACAGTTACTCATTGCCAAATGGGTTATTCGCAGCTTAGCTTATGAAGAAGGACTCGATGTTACTTTCGCTCCAAAGATTACTGTGGGCAAAGCTGGTTCTGGTATGCACATCCACATGCGTATAATGAAAGATGGCAAGAACATGATGCTTGATGGCGGAAAACTCTCTAAGGATGCCCGACGCGCAATTGCTGGTATGATGGACTTAGCAGAAAGTATCACAGCCTTTGGCAATAAGAACCCAACCTCTTACTTCCGTCTTGTTCCGCATCAGGAAGCACCAACAAATGTATGCTGGGGTATGAGCAACCGTTCAGTACTTGTTCGCGTACCATTAGGTTGGACTTCTGGTGAAGATATGTGCCACAAAGCTAATGACATAGAGCCACTCACAGCACGTGACTACACAATCAAGCAGACCGTTGAGATGCGTTCCCCAGACGCTTCAGCTGATATCTATCAGCTTTTAGCTGGTCTTTGCGTAGCTTGTCGCCATGGATTTGAGATGGAGAATGCGGAGGCTGAGGCAGAAAGAACCTTTGCTGATGGTGATATCCACGATCCAAAGAATGCAGAACGCTATGCCACATTAGCTCAGTTACCTGACAGTTGTGCCGCTTCGGCTGACTGTTTAGAGCGTCAACGTAAGGTATATGAAGAGCATGGTGTCTTCTCTCCTGCTATGATTGATGGTATAATCAAACAGCTCCGTTCTTTCAACGACCGTACACTTCGCCAAGAGGTTGAGAGCAAGGAGATGATGATGGAGAAGCTTGTTCGCCAATATTTCCACTGCGGATAAAACAAAATACCATTTTAAAGTGTGACTAATAGTAGTCCAAATACAAAATCCCAGGCAACAGAAGCGTTGTCTGGGATTTTTCAAACAGAGGAGTTTTACTTAGTATTATATATCTAATCTCATGCTTAACGTATTATTACAAGACTATAATACAAACCTATCAGAAGAGAAATAATGGCATACACTTTGCTACTTTTAAATCTATTAAAGATTAAGAAATTATGAGTTTACAAGAAATATTAGACCATAGAAGGGCTGTTAGGTATTTTGACTCTAACAAGCCACTTGATAGCACTGTTGTAAAGAAATGTATTGAGCAGGCAACCTTAGCCCCTACAAGTTCTAACTTACAACTTTGGGAGGCTTATCATGTAACTGACAAGAAGGTTTTAGAGAAATTGGCACCAGCATGCTTAGACCAGTTAACAGCGCGTTCTGCCCAACAGATTGTTGTGTTTGTGACTCGACAGGACCTCTATAAGAAACATGCACAGGCGACACTTGCATTTGAAAAGGAGAACATCAACAAGTATAGTCCAACAGAAAAGAAGGAAAAGCGCATAAAGAAGTTAGAACTATATTATGCGAAAGTAATGCCGTTTCTCTATTCGCGTTGCTTTGGTTTATGGGGACTTGTTCGTAAGGTCTTAGCACAAACAATTGGTCTTTTCCGCCCAATCATGCGCCAAGTGAGCGAAGGTGATATGCGAGTTAATGTACACAAGAGTTGTGCTTTAGCTGTTCAGACTTTTATGTTGGCGATGAGTGAGGCTGGCTATGACACCTGTCCACTTGAAGGTTTCGATAGTCTATTGGTAAAGAAGGCACTGAATCTACCTTACAATACAGAAATAAACATGGTTATTACCTGTGGGGTTCGTATGCCAAATGGTGTGTGGGGAGATCGTTATCGCCGTCCATTTGAGGAAACCTATCACTTGGTTTAGGCACTATTCTGTTAATTACCTTTACTGGGCTATGATCACTCTAAGTAATAGGGGGAACACATAGAAAAGCGAAAAAGAGATAAGAAAGAGTTTAGTAAGGATTTTGTCCTTATCCATTGTCTTATTCAAATAGAAATACGTATCTTTGCAAAGAATCTGAACAAGACAATGGATAAGGATATTAAAGACTTAAAGATAGCTGTAGCCGGAACTGGCTATGTAGGACTCAGCATTGCAACACTACTGAGTCAGCACCATCATGTGACTGCTGTTGATGTAGTAAAAGAAAAGGTTGATCTGATAAATAATAGACGTTCGCCTATTCAAGATGATTATATTGAACAGTATTTGGCAGAGAAAGACTTAAAACTCACTGCTACTTTGGATGCAGAGACTGCTTATAGAGATGCTGATTTTGTAGTCATCGCTACGCCTACAAATTACGATCCAGTGAAGAACTACTTTGACACACGTCGTGTTGAGGAAGTTATCGAAATCGTAATGAAGGTGAACCCAGAGGCTATCATGGTCATTAAGTCTACTATCCCTGTTGGCTACACAGAGAATATCAGAGCAAAATACAACTGCAATAATATTCTCTTTGCTCCAGAATTCTTACGCGAAAGTAAGGCTCTTTACGACAATCTTTATCCAAGTCGTATTATCATTGGTCGTCCTGAAGGTGACGAACGTTTGGAACAAGCAGCCCAGTTATTTGCTCAGTTATTGCAAGAAGGAGCTATTGAAGAGAATATCCCTACCCTATTTATGGGATTAACAGAGGCAGAAGCTGTTAAACTTTTTGCAAATACTTATCTTGCCCTGCGCGTAAGTTATTTCAATGAGTTAGACACTTATGCAGAGGTAAAAGGGCTTGATACATCAAACATCATTCAAGGTGTATGTCTTGACCCACGTATTGGTTCCTTCTACAACAACCCTTCTTTCGGTTATGGCGGCTATTGTTTGCCTAAGGACACTAAGCAACTGCTTGCAAACTATGCCGATGTACCTGAAAATCTTATCCAAGCCATCGTTGAGAGCAATCGTACACGCAAGGACTTCATAGCTGACCAAGTATTGCACAAAGCTGGTTATTACAACTATTACGACCGTGGCGACTATAGCCCTGAAGATGAGAAAGAGTGCATCATCGGTGTCTATCGACTTACTATGAAATCTAATAGTGACAACTTCCGCCAAAGTTCAATTCAAGGAGTAATGAAACGAATTAAGGCAAAGGGTGCACAAGTCATCATCTATGAGCCTACGCTTGAAGATGGCGCAACCTTCTTCGGTAGCCTTGTTGTCAACAACCTTGCTGACTTCAAACAGCGTTGTCATGCCATCATTGCCAACCGATACGATAAATGCCTTGATGATGTAAAGGAAAAAGTGTACACAAGAGATATATTTAGGAGGGATTAATATAATCCCATTCTCCCCCCTCAACCAATGTATTCATACTCATCACTCATGGTGCTAATAGTAAACACCATGAGTGCTGATGATATGTACCCTCCGAGAAGTGCATAGGAAGAGCTTTACCCATTTGTTAGTAAATAAGACTTACACGACCAAGAGAGAGTATTTATTACTTGGTTATATTGAGAATTAACTCTCCCAAGTAATCACAAAATTACCTGTCTAAAAGAGAACCCTTAGCCAATTATATACTAACAAAATACTGTTAATATCAGCCCTCACCCTTTCATTTAGAGTCTTCTATCGCCCTCTATAAGCTAAACATCACTATATCAACTTTTAGGTAAAACTATTTTTCCTGTCATATCTGTCACATCTTATATACTCATAACCCGCTTATCGTCAATAAAATACGGCAAATGTTAAAAGTGACAGCAACGTGTATTTAAAATAAATATGGTGTTATTCACATATAAACATCTCAAAATAACAAGATATTGATATAATGATAAAAAGCAGATACAAATAATTTCGTTAAGAATGTATTTTCTTGAAGGAATAAAACATTTTATAAGAAAAATTATCTATCTTTGTATCCGAATTCCAGTGTACCTATATAAAAGTGTGCACTATAAAGAGTTCTATCTTTTAAAAGAGCGTTTGAAATCATCTTCTGCACGTAATCTGGACAATTACATTCACCGAGGATGGCGGCAATACGCTCATGCTTGGGATTATTGTACCCTTTCCAAAGGGAATGATATACCTCAATGCGTGGGCTATTGTTTGTTATTCGGTGAAAAGCAGTCCAGAGCTTCGTGTAGAATAACATTCAATAGTTCCCACGCTTTTTCCATTTAAAAACGAGAAATCACTTACTTCTGGGAAACAGTCAGTACTATTAGATATAACGATTTAAAATTGAGAAACAAAGGTTTTAACATATTAATACCTGTGATTAATATGTTCGGCTATTAATTGTATAATATTAAAAATAAATTTCTTATGGAAAAAACAACAGGAGTTGACTTGTACAATAAAGTACTAAGTCTTTCTATGCAAATCCCTAATGTAAAAGTCAATAGAGAAGAGTTCCTATACAACGCATTCTCTGATTTCTGTACAGAACAAGAATTAGAACAAATCATCAAAGAGAATCCACGTGCAGTATTAGATCTTGACTTAATAGATGCCGTCGCTGAAAATGTGATATCCACAGCACGAAATAAAGTTTCTATTATCTCAACATTAACAGGATTTCCGGGAAATCCTATTGCTTCAGTAGGATTAGGCATCACAGATTTAGCACAATACTATGGTTTTTGCATTAATGTTTGTCAAAAATTAGCTTATCTATACGGTTACCCAGATTTAATGAAGAATGGAGAGTTAAGTCCACACAGCCTTGATGTAATAACTCCTATGCTCGGAGTTATGTTTGGAGTAAAGTCTGCTTCAAAAGTTTTAGCTGATGTAACAAAAAGAATAGCGATACAGATTGCAAAAAGAATTCCTGTCATAACGTTTGGTCATGCTGCATGGTACATGCTTATCAAGCAAATTTCAAAATGGATTGGTATACGTATGTCAAAGCAATTATTGGCTAAATCGGTTTCAA
>ERZ773018.296-NODE-296-length-32160-cov-11.280330_pt1 | contig 32160 bp, 24 predicted proteins | sample MGYA00580840_ERZ773018 | MGnify/ENA primary metagenome ERZ773018 (study PRJEB29015, sample SAMEA2738125) | human oral metagenome | biome: human oral; feature: human-associated habitat; material: saliva | place: China | collected 2256 ... | reverse complement strand
TCCAAATGTAGTAGGGGTCGGTCAGGGCGAAGGGCGGGCCGTTTTGGATCATGAGAATGTAGGTGGTGTAGTAGTCCACCTGCGCTTGGTAGGAGGAGTACTGCTCTCCCCTGTCAGTGGATACACGCGCATACGCCGCGACCTTCCTGCATGCCAGGGTGGGTGCTTGTGGCCCAGAGATAGGGGCTTGACTGGGATTGTGGTGATGGTGGGCATCAGTTCTCCTCCCCGAGTGTGATGGTGTGGACCTTGCCGTTCTCTAGGGCCACGACGGCTTGTCGGTGCGGGCTGATGGTGATGGTGCGGACTTGTTCAAGGACAGCGTCGTTGTCCCATTCATCCAGATCGAGCACACAGGTGATTACACGGCGTAGTTCGGTTTCTCGTACTTGGGGCGCGTGGCAAGGGTTGCCTTTGCCACGGGTAGCGGTCTCACACCACCAGAACTTGTAGGACACGTGCCGGCGCGTCTTGGTTCGCCGGTGAAAGCGCCTGCCACGTTGACTGCAGTAGACCCGGTGGGTCAGTGCGCCGGTACCTCCTGTGGGGGTGGCTGCCCGACCTCCTGACGCGCGTCGTCGTGCGAGCTCAGCTTGGGTACGTTCCCAGGTCTCCTCGCTGATGATGAGCGGGTTGCCTCCCCGCTGTAGAATAATCATGGTTTTGGTGCTGGAGCCCGTGACGGGGGTGTAAATGGTTGAGTCTTTCAAACTATTCGTTCGGACCTACACGTATTGGGTAGGACTCATCCTCGGCTTTGCGATAGTGCCCGGTTCCCTGCTCTTCATCGGTGGAGTCGCCCCGGTGAACACCCCATCGTGGCTTACCCCTCTAGCAGGACTGCTACTTTTTATCATTGATAGGCCATCAACATGGGAGACGCCGCTCTGTCGAGCATTACTGATCCGCGTATTGGGTACAGGGGTTGCGGCCATCGCGTTAGTCGCTTTTGATACAGTTGCTTCCACCTACTATGGATCTCAACATTGGGGTGAGACGCTCCTATCTCTCGGTCTCGGCTGGATTGTCTTCACGGTCATGGCAGGACGGATGCTCATGAGGAGCTCAGCCCGATTTGCCACGCCTACTTTCACGAACAGGGATGCGATCCGTACGTACACGACATGGATTGGAATCTGCTTCGGGATTTTCTATATCCCCGCCACGGGGCTCGCCGCAGCTGGCACTCTTTTGATGGTATTTCCACTTTACGGAACGTTTCTCACCGGCCTGGTTCTTTTGATTGTTGACCCGCCACAACGATGGCCGCAACGGAGAGTGAGAGCACTGTGGATACGACTCTTGTCAAGCGGGGCAGCAGCATTACTACTTACTGTCACGAACTCGTTCTATCGCAGTACTGACACACACGAGATTTCCGTTGGGAACTGGCGGGGAAACCTGCTCTTCTTCGTAGGCGCTTGGGCACTTTATGCCGCAGTGGCTGGGGCCGCGTATCTTATGCGTGGCCCCAGCCACGAAGCAGATGACAACCTCAGTAAATGAATTCAGCTAGAGCTTGACATGCTGCCTTCTTGGTTTTTCTGCCAGGCTCAACCCCCGAGTAGCCGTATGCTCCATTGGAACCGTCTGTGAGAAGACCAACGTATATGCCATTCAATAGGCCATCAATTTCTGCAAAGAACTTGTCCTTTGCGGTTCTTTCATCGCTTGCACCAACACTCTCAGAGATCGCCTTGAATCGCTGCAGTAGCGAAACTGGATTGTTGTAGTAGCTCCTCAGCGTTCGAGACAGAAGGTTGGGGTCATCGGCCCCCGATCCTTTCAGCATCGCAGCCAGTTTGATCGCATCCCCGTCGCTACACAGGTCGGAGTAGTTGCAGTTGTTCGGCAGATCATTGGGAATGGTCAAACCTTGAAGTCCGCTGTGATTCGTATAGTTATCCCCTTGGCCAACCAGAGCCCTTGCTATCGCAACAATGTTTGAGCCGGGGTTCAGGTCAACAACCTTTTGAATCGGACCGAGCGCTGAAGCTAAGTCACCCGCCCAACCGGTCCACTTATCAGGGACGAGCGGGTTGGGGTTGATGTAGCCCAGGGTGGTCACGCTCATATGTGCGACATCTACTGCACCACCTGCGGGGTCCGTCCATTCTTGTCGATCAGAGCTAATCCACTTATTCAAGGCAGCGATTATCTGGGACGCTTGAGTGTCCTCTTCCAGCCTTTCCGCGTCGACCTCCCGGTATGCTTCAGCGGCCGCGCACTTTGCGCTTCCCTTGAGGTAGACCTTTGATAGGTAGTTGAGGACGCATCGCCAAGTCGGAACTTTGACCCATGTCACGTAACTACTGGATGTGATCGGATCCTCTCCGAAAGCGTAGTCCTTATAAACAACACGCAATTCCTCGAACCGGCTCTCAAGTGCTTCGATCAGATCGAGAAAATCTAGATCGCCGTAATTCACTGGCTGCGCGGGGCGCACCGACGAATCGGCTGGCATGCGACCTGAATATGCCACACGGTCAAGATCCCATTTCCCCCGATATCCGCTAATTTCGTGGAACTGATCAAATACCCAGTTGTCGGGGATGGGGAAACCGAGATTACCTGAGAATCCGGTAGACATGTCAGAAACGAATGATGCCACCGCGTATCCAGCCTGAGCGACCCGGGTGCAGATGTTTCGTGAGGCGTAGATACCCACTCGGTAGCCGCCGCCGAGACTTTGCGTAACTGCCTTGAAGTAGGGCAGGATGTGGCTGGTCACCTGAGGATCCGTGGCATCGTAGTCAACCGCGAAGTAGATCACTGTGGGTGGAACACCAAGGCGTTGGGCATCGGTTTGGGCTTCTTTCGCATGACGGTGCCCATTTTCAACACTAAAGTACTTAAGTTCAGTTGAGTACTCTTGAAAGATTGGGAAATACTTCAGCCCATGACCCACAATTCGCTCTAGCTCACCTGTGCGGAGCGCCTTGAAATAGTCCGCCTCGGACTTACTGCTTTGGTTGGGTTCACTGAGATAGCGGCCTACGATCTGATAACCATCAGCCTTAAGATGTCCAGCAAGCTCGTCAGTGATCTCAAAGCGCGTATCGCAAGCCATACAGGCCCGGTTAGGGTCGCCTTTAGAAGTGAGCAGGCTCATCCATGTGGTTGGATCGGCCACCCCGGTCACTGGCAAGGCGTGTGCTTGCTGGAACTGCCTCAGCGTGTTGCTGATTTCGCTGTTCCACATGCTGGTCGGCAAAATGGAGTAGCTGTTGCAGACCAGACTCACAGTAGCTAGCCATACCCACTGGTTAGTACCGCTACTAATTGTCCGTAGCTTGGAGCGAGTGCCTGCACCAAAGTTCCCGGTGGCTTCGGCAGGTGTGTATCCCTCGATTGCTTAGAGTACCTGGATTAGAGCCGTGTTCATTTCACGCCCGTACAAGCCATCAGTGGGAATGATACCTGTGTAGTTCTTGTACCCACGGTTGATCGCTTGCTGTGCCTGACGAATAGCTGTCTTGCCGCCGTATGCCGAGAGTAACCGGAACTGTTTCATTGACAGAAGCGCCATCATCAGTTCAACATCGACCGTTGCACTCGTGTCGCCAAGCCCAATATCCACTTTCATCTGGCGAATAGAATCGGCCACGTGATCGGTAAACTCAAGAGTGATGCCACCGTATTCGGCTCGATATCCCTTACACCACAACGCTCCTTGAATAATCCCGTTAACATTGTCATAGCCAGCAGTTTGGGTAATGCCGTTTGGCCAACGGGACTTGAATCGAGACTGTGTTCCAGTACCGAAATTGTTTGCGGTCGCTGTAATCCCCAGTTCGATTTGCAAAGCGCGGATGAGCGCGTTGATTGTGTCCCAGCCAGTGTTGCCGGTTTCTTGGACTGAGCCGAACCCAGTTTTATTGCCGTAAGTCGCATTTAGCCATTGCTGTGTTTTCAGCACCATTTGATCTGTCATGATTCCTCCTTTAGAAATCAGTCCTTAACTCATGGCGGGCAGTCACCCGCTAAAGAGGGACTAGTAACACCGGTTTGGCTGCTCCGGAGTTTTCGTCCTCACCTGTACGTCTCCGGGAAACCCAAAACCGGACGGGTAAGGAAAAGGAAAACTGAGAAAGCTTGACTGCGATTCGTCCCTCACTGGTACTGCCGACAAATAACGGAGTGTTAATACCCTGTTTGATTCGGGAACTTTGTGCGCGGTTGGCCCCGCCCGCTGACCTTCGACAAGGCGTTAGAGATTCAAGACCTCCAACCCCTCAGCAGGCTTTCGACATTGCCCTGTGTCCAACGAACACCATCAAGATGGGCATCTTTGAGGTTCCAGATGATCGACGCAACAGCGGCCAACGTGTGGGCTCGTCAGTAGGTGTAGACCCGAGGTTGTTGCCTCCACCGGTCATCATCGAGCGCGCTCTGGCGCGAGTGGCAGGGCTTGCACAGCGAACGGAGGTTGGTGAAGTCGTGGGTGCTACCGTGACCCAGCGGGAGCACGTGGTGGACCTCAGCAGCCGGAGTCGTGCGGCCGGCCCCGGTGCCGGTATCGGTGTTCAGACCTTGCCGCCCGTGCGAGCAGCAATAGGGGATGGGCATGACACCAAGACCATCACGCTCTCATGCGGCAAGCTCACCACCGGCGTGACCGTCAAGCAGTGGTCCTCGATCTTGATGCTGCGTAACCTCACCAGCCCGGAAACCTACTTCCAGGCCGCTTTCCGTGTGCAGTCACCGTGGGCGATTAAGAACCCGAACGGGGATAACCCCAGTGAGGAAGAGATCCTCAAACCCGCCGGTTTCGTCTTCGACTTTGCCCCCACGCGGGCGCTGCGGCAGATGGCTGACTATGGGGCTGGGCTCAACCCAGAAGCTGAGAGCTCAGAAGCGGCGGTCGCCGAGCTGGTGAGCTTCCTGCCCGTGCTGGCCTACGACGGGGCCAACATGAAGGAAATCAACGTCGGCGAAATCCTGGATATCGCCATGGCCGGTACCTCCGCAACCCTGCTGGCCAAGAAGTGGGAGTCCGCGGTCCTGGTGAACGTGGACAACCAGACCCTCAAACGCATCATGGAGAACGCTAAGGTCATGGAGGCGATCATGAATATTGAGGGCTTCCGTGCGCTTGGCTCTGACATCTTCGAGACCGTGGTCAATAAGAGCGAGTCCGTTTCTAAGACCAAGAAGGAAAAGGCGAGTCCCTCACTCTCAAGGAGAAGAGGGAGCTCAGCAAGGAGGAGAAGGACTACAAGTCCAAGCGCAAGCAGATCCAGGAAAAGCTGATCAAGTTCGCCACCCGCATCCCTGCCTTCATATACCTGACCGATTTCAGGGAAAACACGCTGCAGGATGTCATCGCCAAGCTCGATACGGCTCTTTTCAAAAAAGTCACCGGCTTGAGCGTAGACGACTTCCAGCTGCTGGTAAGCCTGGACGTGTTCAATTCCGTCCACATGAACCAGGTCGTTTTTGCTTTCCGCCGCTACGAAGACGCGTCCCTGGCCTACACCGGCATTCGCTCCCACCCCGAGCAACAACGCCGCATGGGCTTGTACGACACGGTCATCACCCTCCAAGAAGAGAGCCCTGCAAAGTAACTAGTCCATACGGAGACAACACGCAGCGGGGGCCCATCGGTTTACCCCCCTTGTCAGCCAACCTTTTGACGCAGACCCCAAACTGGGGCCTCTCAAACCCGCTATCCAAACCGGCTGTGCCACTGTGATGGGAGCACGAACTCCATCCGCTGCCCGTCGGTGCCTTCCAGGATGAGGGTGCGCCACCGGGTCATCAGCCCCAGGCGATGTGGGCGGTGACGTCATCAGGGTGGGCTGCCAGTGTTTGCGCTGCACGGGTCATTGTTGTGGCCATAGAGGTAGACACCGCGCCACGGTGGGCAGTGCTGGCTGAACTCAGAGCGTCACCTATGGCTGCCACCAGATCAGGGTCGTGGAATAGCCTCCTGAGCAGGAACTGGGCGAGGCAGGCCTGTAGCTCGGTGTCGTGTAGCCAGCCGGTCTCGCAGGTGCCCCGTTTCTTGTAGCTGATGCGGCATTCCCACACAGCCTTGCGAAACGTCGAACTAGTGGAGTGGTGGGTGTCCGCCCATAGGCGGTACCGCAGTCCTGGCAGGTAATCAGTCCCTTGTACCTCGACAGCCATTTGGGTGACGGTTGCCGGTCTTCATCCCATTTACCCACCAAGGGGTCATACCACTCCACACCCATTGTGTTAGATGGTATTAAGCGAGCCCTACGACGCTTGGTAGAAGCCTCGTTAAGGCAGGCTTTGACGGCTCGGCTGCTAGTGGGCTGGTTAGCTAGTGAGCCTGGTCTGGCTATCGGCCTGGGGAGCCTGGCCTGCGCGGTCGACCCCACGCCACGACCCCACAGTGTCTAGCCTGCTGCTATGTAATCAGCCCTCGACGCGAGCACCCGGTCCGGCCGGAGCCTGCGGATCTGCGGGGCGATCGTAACCACCGGCGGCGCGGTCGTCGGCGTCGGCGTCAGTCTCAAAGAGCATGTTGGCCAGGCGCACGTGCACGGTCTCAATCTTGGGGATGTCCTCTAGGCGCACCGGCTTTTCGGCACTGGTTTCCAAAATCAGTGTGCCGCAACCGAAAATGCGGTCAGTCCAGCCGCGCTCGTAACGGATGTCAGAGATACGCGATAGGGGGATGTCGTGACCGTCTTTGTTGAAAATGCCCTTGCGGGTGATGATGCGGCGGTTGGTGATGGTGAAGGTTTTATTTAGCCACTCCAGCCAGGGGATGATCATTAGCGGGAAAGCCACGATAAGCGCCAGGATCCAGATTGCGTAAAGTCCCCAAGGCTGCCACGACTGCGGTGCAATTACGCTGGCGATGATGGCAACGGTAATGAGCAGTATGGTGCCCAAGATGCGCCAGCCCAATACTTTGGGGTGGGTGTGCATGTAGTCGACTACGTACTCGCCGGCGGATAGATGTCTTTTAGGAAACGCCATAGCTTCATCTTTGCAGACACTCGCCTTAGTGTCACTTGCTTAGGCCGGAAAATTTTAGGTGCGGGCGCGGCTTTTGGGTCGGCGGGTCTTGACGGTGGGGTTTGGCGACGGCGCCGGGCTGGTGGTCGCGCGGGTCGGCGGCGTGCGTGGGCTGTGAGCGCTGAGGGGAGTGTGCTCTGGTGGGTGCTTCGGTGCGCGTTGAGGTGTTGGTAGCACCTGTGGGTCAGCGGCACGCGGCGTACGGCGAGTGTGGACTAGTGGCGTGAGGGCTGACATTGCGCGGCGGGGGAGCTGGGGGAGTGGATAGAGAGGTAGAGGTTAGAGGGCTGCAAAGTTAGATGGTTACAAATACTGACAAATCGTCCCTTGCCTATAAAACCCCATGAATTTTTTATAGGCGAGGGACGATTTTGTATGTACCTGTATGTACCTGTGTGTACTTGTATGTATGCGAAGAGAAGATCAGTTCTGCTTGGCCAGCAGGTCGCGGATCTCGCTGAGCAGCTCGGTCTCGGTGGGAACGGCCGGAGCTGCGGCTTCCTTGGCAGCCTTGCGCTCGCGCATCTTGTTCATGGGCAGCACGATGCAGAAGTAAACAGCGGCGGCCACCAGCAGGAAGTTGATGCCCTGGGTCAGGATGGCGCCGGGCTGGATGTATTCCTTGGAGCTGGGGTCAATCTTGAACTGCAGTACGGAGTCGAAGTTCGGGGAACCGATTAGCTGAGCCAGGATGCCCATGATGAAAGCGGTTACCTTGTCAACGATCGGCTTGAAAGCGTTACCGATAATAACGGCGACGGCTAGGTCGACCACGTTGCCCTGAGAAATAAAGTCGCGGAAGCCCTTAAGCATGGTTTTCCCCCTGAAGTTTTAAGTGAAGTGGGTGTGCCTACCCCGTTTCAGGGTCTGAGCACTATTGAAAGCGGGCCCTGGGAGGCCGCGCCGCATAAAAGCGTAGCCTCAGTTTCCTTAACTGCAAACGTTATTAGTCTCATAGTCCCTTGTGTTTGGGTGAGATTCGCTTTGTTTGGCGGCTCTACATCAACAATTGTGACTTTCTGCGCCAATACCTGCGCCCCGGCCTGGGAGTATGCGCCGTCACTAGAAACCACTCCGCTATTAGTGGTGCTGGCCACTGTGCCCACAATGTCCACCTGCTGGCCTATACGCGCCAGCTGCGAGCCGGTTTGTATCTGCAACTGCACCACCCGCTGCTGCTTGCCTAGATGTGAGAGCGCCGGCCCGGTAAGCATTGATTCAATCAGTGCGGTGCCTTTGGGTAGGTCAATGCTCAGTTTTCGGCCCACTGGGGAGGTGCGTACCGCTTGTGGTGGCGAGGTTGGCAGGTTGCTTAGGACGACGTCGCTGCTGGTGATCACTTGGCCTAAGGACATATCCGTGCGCATTACCCATACCTTTACCTGCCCGGGGTTAGTCAGCGCCTGAACTGCCAGTAGTGCGCATAAAAGCACGGCTAAGGCGGTGATCAGCCGCCGGTGCAGCCATAGTTGGCCGCGCCAAGAGGCCCTAAATAATTGGCGTCTTTGATTGATCTGCCCGGCTGCTGGCTGAGTCCTTTGCTGGAGGCTGTCACGGAGCTGATCACTACTGGTCTGCCCGGGTGTGAGCTGGGGTCCTTGGCCATTAAGCAGGTTGGGCCGTGCCGCCTCATTAAACCCTGAGTTAAAGCGCAGGCTAAAGCTGCGCTGGGGTTCGTTGAGTTCCTGGTTGAGCCACTGGCAGTGAGCGGCAGAGCCGGTTTTGCGTTGCATGAATCAAGTGTTGAGCATTTAGTCCAGTGTCTGGTGGGAGGCTGTGGATGGACAGTGTTAGGGAAATTTTTTATCCACAGGTGCGTAAAACCGCCCCGCACTAAACTGCAGCCCGCAGCGGCGCCGTCGTCGGCAAAAAACACCCCGCGCCCAAGAACTTACGTTCCAAGGACGCGGGGCTAGTAACTATGAGGCCCACTAGAAGCGGGTGATGCCTTCCGTGGTGATAATGCCATTAACCGGGCGGTCAAACTCGGCAGTGGGTAGGACCGTGTTGGTCAGATACTCGTTGGGGTGCAGCAGCGCGAAAGTTTCCACACCAGGGTTAACCAGTGGCAGCATTCGGTCATACCAGCCGCCGCCTTGACCTAGGCGGTTGCCGTGCGCGTCAACTGCCAGCGCCGGCACCAGTACGCTTTGCACCAGCGTGATAGCGGCAGGCCCCAGCACCAGGCCAGAAGGCTCGGGGGGACGGCCGGGAGCGCGGGTAGCCAGATCATCGCTACCACGGAACCAGCCCCAGCTGCGCGATAAGTGGGGCCCAAGCACAGGTAGGAGCACCTGCACACCGGCGGCATGCAGCTCATCAATGAGTAGGCGAGTACAGGGCTCGTCTCCTACAGACACATAGGCTGCCACGGCCTGAGCGCCGTTTAAAGCCTGAAAGACGTTTTCGGCTAAAGCCGCACAACGGGCGTCGTGGCGGCGGGACGGGTGGCTGTACGCAGCGCGCGTGCGGCGAAGCTTGTAACGCAGGTGGTCCTTAAGATCGTCAACGTCCAATCCGACTACGGTGTCGGTCATTGAGTTCCCTTCACTTGATCCGGTTTCTCGTACTTCCAGGGTACCCTAAAAGTATCCCTAAGTGTCGCGCCACTGACCCCACAGGAGTTTCAAATGCGTACCGTCGCTGAACATTTATCGGCCTGCCTTGAGGTCGCCCACGCTGCTGAGCCGCTTGACGTGGTACTTTCCGACGCCGTGGGCACGGTGCTAGCTGCAGATATCGTTTCTGACGTGGATATGCCCCCCGCGAACCTGGCCGGTTTGGACGGTTACGCGGTGCGCGCCAAGGACTGCGTCAGCGCCTCCCCGGCCACGCCGGTGGTGCTGGATGTGATCGACGCCGTCCGCGCGGGGGATGTGCGCCGCACTCATCTTGTGCCCGGCACTGCGGTGCTGATTGACTCTGGTGCGCCCATGCCGATTGGGGCCGACGCCGTGGTTCCCTGGCAGTTCACCGACCGGGGTGAGGCGCAGGTGACCATTAACCGTAAGGTCAATGCTGGTCAGCGGGTGCGCATGTTGGGTGAGGACGTTGAGGCTGGCGCTACCGTGCTTTCTAAGGGCAGCCGAATTGGGGCGCGTCAGGTGGCGTTGCTGGCTTCGCTGGGTCACCAGCGCGTGGCGGTGCACCCGGTGCCGCGCGTGGTGGTGGTTTCTATTGGCGACGAGCTGATTGAGCCCGGCCAGCGCGCTGAGCCGGGGGACGTGTATGACGCTAACGGTCACGCCCTGTCCACAGCGGTGGCCGACGCCGGCGGGCAGCCTTTCCGAGTAAGTGCCGTCCCCGACGAGTACCACGCCCTTACCGAAACCCTGGAGGACCAGCTGGTGCGCTCTGACCTGCTGATCACCACCGGTGGTTTGAGTGTGGGTCAGGGTGACACGGTGAAAGAGGTGCTCTCGCCGCTGGGCACGGTGCGGTTTGACACGGTGGCGATGAGCCCGGGGCGTCAGTTGGGTGTGGGCACGCTAGGTGACGGTATTCCGGTGTTTTGTCTGCCCGGTGACCCGGTCAGTGCCCAGATGGCTTTTGAGGTGTTTGTGCGCCCGGTGCTGCGTTCGATTGCGGGCTGGCAGGACATTCACCGTCCCTCGCTGCCGGCGGCGGTTTCTACATCCTGGTCTAGCCCAGCGGGGATGCGTGAATTTGTGCCGGTTCAGCTAGCCGGGGCCCCCAGTACTGGCTATCAGGCTCACCCCACGCAGGCGCCAGGGGTGCAAACTATTTCTGGCCTGGCCTATGCAAATGCTATTGCGGTGGTGCCCGAAGAAGTTACGCAAGTTAATGCTGGGACGCAATTGCATTGCCTACTTTTAGATATGTAACGCAATAGTAACGACACGCCGCGAAACTTCCGGATGCCTCCTGTATAAACACTTACTTTTAGTCGTATGGTGTTTCAGGCGGTTCTTGGTTTTGCGCTGGCGGTCGCAATCTCGTTCTATTTGCTGCCACATTTGCGCAGGCGCGATAGGCTAGCAGTCTACTCGCATGACCAAGATCGCTACTCGCCCCACCTGCGTGTGTTAAATACGGCTATGGTGGCAGGTAAATCTCCAGGTCACGCGACTAATAATGATATTACTAGGCTGATTTTTAGCCCGGAGGTGAAGGTCATGAATCGACCTGCCGTGAGGAACGTGCGTGCCGCGCGCCTGGAGCGTGATTTAGCGAAGGCAAAGCGGGCTCAGGCTGCTCACCAGGCCAAAGCTTCAGCTGCTGCCAAAACTCGCCGCATCTTGATGGGGTCTTTAGCCGGCGTAACTGTGCTTTTAGGGGTTTTAGCTGGGGTCTTTACTTGGCCTTGGTTTGTGGTTTTGCCGACGGCGGCCCTGCTTGCGGCCGCTATGGTCGGTGACGTGCGCGTACGTCGCGTAAGCTCCAAAAATGATGCTGCTCTGGCTGTGCGAGTGAGCCAGCTAGAGGAGCAACTTGAAGGTGTAGGACGATCCGCCAAGACCATCAAGGAAGCTAAAGCTAAGCGTGAGGCTGAGATTGCTGTCCGTAAGGCAAAAGCGGAAGCAGCCCGTCGCGAGGCGGCTCACCTGCGTGAGCAGGAGGTTGCTGCGGCCCGTAAGGAGCTTGCTGAGCAGGAGCGTCAAGCCCGCGAAAGCGCTGAGGAAACCGATGTGCGTCAGCGCGAGCAGGTAGCTAAGGCTAAGGATCAGCTGGTGCGGGAAGCTAAAACCGCCACTGAAGCCAAGTACTTGGCGCGCCTAAACAAGCAGGCTGAAGCTAAGCGAGCTGAGGAAGTGGCTAAGCCGGCCGCCCAGGTTGCGCCGGTTGAACGGGCGTCTGCTGCTACGCCGGTGGCCTCCACTACTGTGCCTGCTTCGGCTGCCGCTAAGCCGGCCTCTGCCACTAAGGTGACTTCTGCTGACAGCGCTGGCGACGTCGTCGAGACTGCCAAGGCTGCCCCCAAGGCCGCTAGCGCCACCAAGTGGGAGCCGGTGAACGTACCCGCCCCCAGCTACACCATGGCTGCGCGTGGGCCGCGTCGCCGGGTTGTAGAGGCCGAGGCGGACTTCAACTCCGCCAAGGAAGTAACCGGCGTGGTTAACCCGGTACGTCCCTCCAGCGCTCCGGCTAACGTGTCGCTGGATGTGGAGTCTGTGGCTGGGGACTTCAAGCCGATCGACCTCGATGCTGTCTTGGAGCGGCGTCGCGCGGCGGGTGAATAAGCAAGCGGGGGTGAATAAGCAGCCAGGGTGTGGCTTGCAGAATTTACCCGGGCCGCGCGCTGTGCTAAGCTAAATCCGCCCATGGGGCTATGGCGCAGTTGGTAGCGCGTCTCGTTCGCAATGAGAAGGTCAGGGGTTCGAATCCCCTTAGCTCCACGCATCCCAACCCCGGGCTTCCGTTGGAAGTCCGGGGTTTCTGTATGTGCGCACGGTTGGGGATAGGGCCGGGCATATGCTCAACTCCCTCAACAACCCCCACACCCAGCTACGCGACTGCCTCGGTGAGGTCCAGGCCTGGCTCGGCGAGAAGGCCGAGGCCTTCCTCGTCATGGGGAGGGGAGCGCATAATGACTTCGGCCCCGAAAACAACGATGCGTCGCAGCGCAACAACGAAGGAGACAATCATGTGTCGACCCACCACCTGCGAGGTATGCGGAAAGACCACCTGGAAGGGCTGCGGCAAGCACATCGACTCGGTGAAGGAACAAGTGCCCCCGGAGCAGTGGTGCGATAAGAACCATACCGATGAGGAGTATGCCAACGCTAAGAAGAAGAGTGGCTTCTTCGGCAGTTTCTGCAGCTAGCCTGCAGCCCACTGTCAGCGTCGCGAGCACCGCGACGCTGGGTAATTCACGCCCTTTTCGACGCCTCGAGTCGTGCGGCAAAAACAGATCGGCGATTGAGGAAAAGTGGAGAGCTTGTTGCTTTCAGGTGATGCCTTGCAGTCACCTCAAGCGTTTCTGGAACTCGGGTATAATTAGGTTTTCGTTGACCTGTCACTTCGTGAAAGTGGAGGAACAATATGATCTGGGATCGGGTTGCCCCGCTCTACGACCTTGCGGTCAGCGCGCTCAACAGGAGGGTGTACTACGGGACAGGCAGCGCCGTTGCCCGGTTGATTCGCCCCGGCGACACCGTGCTCGAATGTGCGTGCGGCACGGGTACGATCACCGCAGCCATCGCTCCCGCATGTGCGCGTGTGGTCGCGACCGACTTCTCCGAGGGGATGCTTAAGCAGGCACGCAAGAAGCTCGCACGGTTCCCGCACGTGGTCGTCGAGCAGGCGGATATCACCGACTTGCGCTACGCGGACAACTCCTTCGATGCGGTCGTTGCTGCCAACGTCATTCACTTGCTGCCTGAACCGGGCGACGCGCTCAAGGAGCTCAAGCGGGTTACGCGCCCGGGCGGCACGATCATCGTGCCTACCTACGTGATTCCCAAGAAGCGTGCACACACCATATTTCTGAAGCTGATCTCCCGATGCGGCATACACTTCCAGGAGCACTTCGACCCGGCGTCCTACCGGGCGTTTTTTGAGCGCATGGGCTATGTCCATGTCACCTACAGGGTCGTGCGAGGCCGGATCCCCTGCGTGATCGCGTCCTTTACGAAGGAATACTAGGCGTTTCGTGACCATGGCACGCCCCGAGTCCACTAGACAGATAATCCGGCCTGGAAACCAGGGCGGATTTTTTGTTGCCCAAAAGCGGATGGGGTGGAGCGTGAGCGCCAAAGTGAGACCCATGTATTTAAGGTGCGGATACGCCTTTGGGATAAGAGTTTTAATTGTTTACTTTTAGGTCTTTAGGACTAAAGCAGATAAACCTATGGCTTTGTAAATATAAGCATTGTTTATGATGACTTTGTAAAAAGCTTAAGAAAATGCCGAGGGCCGCACGTGAAACGTGCGGCCCATCGCCAATGAGGTTCCTCAACCCGTGTTCCCAGATCGGGGAGGGCGCCTCCTTCGCCAGAACGTTCACTGTAGGCTCCCTTAAACCTCAGTCCAACTAGCTCTCGGCCGGTCATCAGGCTCCCCAACCCTCGCGACCGCTAACCTCTGGCGGTAGTAAGAATTTAACCCCCTCTGCCTGTAAGAACACCCCTGGGCAAGCTGTGAATTTCCTGGGAAATTTAAATAGCGTTCCCAGGTTTCTGTGAAAGCGAATTTGACCTGGATAAACATCAAAATACCCGACTACATACAAAGTAAAGTTTTTATCCCTCAATGCAACTTTGTGCAGCTTACTAAGCCTGTAAGCTTGTAACCGTGCTCTGCCAGCTCCACGATGCATCCCTGTGTCGCTCCTGTCCCAACCTTGATCTACCCCTGGCGCAGCAGCTGCAATTAAAGCAATCTGCGGTGCAAGCCACACTTGCCGGCCAGGTTGAGGCGGCCGCCTGGCTTGAACCTTTCGCCAGCGCCCCCAGCCACTTCCGCAATAAAGCCAAACTGGCGGTTTCGGGCACAACCCACGCCCCGGTGCTGGGTTTAGTTGACCGTTTCGATAACGGCACGGATTTAACTTCCTGCCCGCTGCATGTAAACGAAATTAAAGCCGCACTAGCCCCATTAACTCGCGCAATTACCCGCATGGGATTGCAGCCCTACTCGATCGTCAAGCGGCGCGGGGAGCTTAAGCATGTGCTGATTACAGCCTCGGCTAACGGCCAGCTGATGGTGCGTTTCGTTTTGCGCTCGACGGCGCAGCTGCCGGCTATCCGTAAAGGTGCGCCCCGCCTGCAAAGTGAGTTACCTGGGTTGCGGGTGCTGTCGGTAAATATTCAGCCCCGCCCGGCCGCAATCTTGGAGGGCGAACGCGAAATTATTTTGAGCCAGGACTCAACCCTGGACATGCCGCTGTACCTGCCGGAACTGGGTGGGGACGGCGTCGTCGTAAATAACAAAAAAAGCGTCCTGCCGCTGGTGCTGCCCCCGCAATCATTCTTCCAAACCAACAGTGACGTGGCCGCCGGGCTCTATGCCCAAGCCCGCGCCTGGGCGCGCGACTATGCGGGCCAGTCGATTTGGGACCTGTACTGCGGCGTGGGCGGCTTTGCCCTTGCCCTAGCCCAGCCCGGTGCGCAGGTGCTGGGAGTGGAAGTTTCCGCCCCTGCCATCGACGGCGCCCGCGCGGCCGCTGCCCAGCTGGGCCTGACTAGCCCGCAGGTTCGCTTTGAAGCAGGCGACGCCTCCGTGCTGGATGCCTCGGGCCAGGTCTATGGTCACGACAAGCCTGATCTATTAGTAGTTAACCCGCCCCGGCGCGGCATTGGTGAACTGGCGGCCTCAATTGAAGACAGCGGCATTCAACGAGTGCTGTATTCCTCCTGCAATCCGGCCTCACTGACCAAAGATTTAGAGGTAATGAGTAGCTATCGGGTACGCCGGGCGCGGTTGTTCGACATGTTCCCTCACACCAATCACGCTGAAGTGCTAGTTGAATTAACTCACAACTAGGCTTTGCGCCTGCTTGCAGTGCTGGCAGGCTGAATGTAACCTGTTCCACTCACATTCATCCTGACTAATTCCCTAATATATTCGTAACCAAGAGCTATAGATAAGGAATGTTGTGTCTAAGCAAGCCGAATCCTCGAAGGATGAAAAGAACGCGCAAGCCGCTTCCGAGCAGGAAGTTCGCTCCGGTTTGGCGCTTACCGTTAAGCAGGAAAAGGTCCTGGGGTGGGTTGCTACCTTCATGTCCGTGTGCATGTACGTTGCCTACATCCCCCAGATCATGAACAACCTCAACGGCCAGGCCGGTAACCCGCTGCAGCCTCTGGTAGCTGCAATCAACTGCAGCCTGTGGGTGTACTACGGCCTGTTTAAGCCTTCTCGTGACCTGCCGCTGGCCGCCGCTAACGCCCCCGGTATTTTCTTCGGCCTGGCTGCATTTGCTACCGCGCTGTAAGACGCAGAGTTGCTAGACGGTGTCAGGCCCTGCCGTATTGCAGGTAGGGCTGCTCGCATTCGTCGCCAATGCGGATGCCCGTCGCCAATGCCCCGGCTTGGCTAGCGCGCAGCTGCTCCAACTCGCGCACCACTCGCGCGCGTAGCGAACGCGGATCAATAGTGTTCAGGTAAATCTTGGTGGCGCCCTCAAAACCCGCCAAAGTGGAAACACGCCACTTAAGCACCACCCGCCAAGGCATTTCCTTAGCCACGCCCGGGGCGCGGTAATGCCACTCCTCGTTTAGTGGCACCTGCGTGCCCGTAGCCTGATGTAGGGCGTGCACCAAATCGGAGACCGCATCCACCTGTTCAGGCTCCATTAGCCACGGTTCGCAGACCGGCCCGGTGGAGTAGACCTCCAGCGAGGGGTAACGGTGACCCACCCCAGCCAGGGCCACGGCGCCGTCGTTAGCGGCCACAACCAAACCTGCCCGGTAAGCCCAATCCACAAAATCGCGGTAAATATTTCCGTTAGCGTTCACGCGGGCAATCTCAGCTTGCAAGCTAGCCCCCAGCGAATCCACGCCCACCACCTGTTTGTGCAGGTGATCGAAGCTAGCCCCGGCCGGGCGCAGCCAGTTTTGGAATACGGCCACATACTTAACGTGCTTGTTTTGCAGGTACTGCGCGTGCATGGCGTTAACCGCCCACTGGGTCCACACACGGTGCTCGGTCACGCTTAAAGTGGCGCTACCCGCTAGGCCGGTAGTGTCGACGGCGTCATCGCGCCAGTGGCGACGGGCCACCAACACATCATGGCTGCCCCCGAAAAAGCCGGCGCTGTGACGGCGAATGTCGCTCAGGTTCAGCTCGGCAATCTCTGCGTCACCAGCTCCGGAGGCGCGCAGCTTGGCGCTGACAATAGCGCGCAAATGCTCGTATCCGGCCGCGTCAGCCAGGTAGTTTTCAAGCCGGTCACGGCAGCGCTCAGGCAGCTCAAAACCATAGTTAGCTTGCCAATAATTGAATGGCAAAATCTCAAAAAGGTTGGGGATGCGGCGAAAGTCGGCTACGCTCTGATCTAAGTATTCAGGCAGCAAGCCAAAAAATGTGTGCCAGGTGTCGTCAGTCCCGGCAGCTGCGGCACCCGCGTTACCAGAGCCGGCGTCGGCGCTAGCGGCGTCGTCGTCGTCCTTAACCGAGGCAAAACGCACGATACGGGCATATTCAGGCGGCGTCTCCAGATAACGGCCGCTACAAAAAGCACAAGTGTGAGTGTGCATGTGGGAACTGAGAGGACGCACCTCAACCTGAGGCAGGCGCAAGGGGCGGTTAGCGCGGCCGGGTACAGTCCACACTTCCGTGCCAGTGAAAGGGCTAAGCTGTTTGACAGTACCGTCACAAAGACGGCGCAGGTAGGGGTGATCGTCCATGCCTCTATTGTGCCGGGTTTTAGATTGGAGGGAACATGCTAGGAGATGCTTTTGGGGCGCTGTTTTTAATCGCCACCGTAATATTTCTAGCGCCGCTCATTGCGCGGGCTATCCCAGGCGGGTTTGTGCCGGAAACCGTGCTTTTGCTGGCCGGCGGAATGGCCATGGGTGCGGCTGGCTTTACACTCACCGAGGCAGGCGAACCAATTTCCTTCCTGCGTGAACTGGGTGTGGGTTTCTTGTTTTTGCTGGCTGGTTATGAACTGGACCTGGGGGAGCTGCGCGGCTCAGGCGGGCGCCACGCCATAGTGGGGTGGTTTGCCTCGCTGGGTTTGGCTTTCGTGGCGGTGATCGCCATGGGAGTGGGGTCAATTACTGATATGCGCGACGGCGCTATAGCCCTGGCTATTGCCATGACCTCCACCGCCCTGGGCACACTACTGCCGATTTTGCGTGAGCGCGGGCTGCTGTCTACCTCAGTGGGCGCCGCCGTGCTAAACCACGGGGCAATTGGTGAAGTGGGGCCGATTGTGCTGATGGCGCTGCTGCTAGGAAGCCGTGCCACCTGGGCTTCGGCGCTGGTGCTGGCCGGCTTTGTGGCTATTACGGCGCTAATCATTGTGTTTAACGAGCGGGTTAAGCGGGCCGGTACGCGCCTGGTCGCGGTAATTCAGCGCGGGCAGCACACTACCGCCCAAACCACTATTCGCGCCGCCGTGCTGCTGTTGGTGGGGCTGTGTGCACTGGCTGAAGTGTTTGAGCTTGACGTGGTGCTGGGGGCGTTCGCGGCAGGAGTTATTTTGCGCCGAGTACTGCCTGAGGGATCGCGGCCTTTTGAGGAAAAACTTGATGGTTTGGCCTATGGCTTTTTCATCCCGATTTTCTTTGTAACTTCAGGCATGACCATTACGGTGTCTCACCTGGATGAAAAGGTTGGCCCGATCCTGGGCTTCTTGGTGCTGCTGGTGGCCGTGCGTGGGGTGCCGGTACTGCTGGTGAGCGCCGCTGAGCGTAAACGCGACGGCTCACGGGTGTTCAGCTGGCGTCAAAGCCTGCAGGTGGCCTGCTATTCCACCACCGCCTTGCCGATTATTGTGGCCGTGACGCAGGTGGCGGTTTCTGCCGGGACCATGACCCGCGATGTGGCTTCCACCCTGATTTTGGCTGGTGCCTTGTCTGTGCTGATTATGCCGACGGCGGCGCTGCCCTTGTCGCGGCGCACTGATAAGCTGCCCCAAACTCAGACCATGGGTGTGGTGCAGGGGCCGGTGCGCGCCGATGGCTCTACCACTGCCAGCACGCAGGAAGAAGGCGGCTACGCTGTTGGTCGCCCCAGCGACGGCGCCGAGGCGCAGGATGCGCCCGAGGTGCGTACCGCCTTGTATGTGCCTCCGCATGAGCGGGTTGACGCCGGCCGTGACGCCCTAGCCCAGGCCCAGAGTGAAACTGGCGTGGAATCTGGCGGGCGTCTGGGTGGCGTGCAGGTGCGTTTGGGAGTGCTTTCACACCGCCTGCAATGGCAGGGCGACGAGCCAGTGCACTGGCAGCTACGTAGGCGCATGGTCAAGCGCATAAACCGCCGCCGTCACAAGTAGGCAGGTGCAAGTACAAACACAGGCAAAATCATCCCTTCCCTATAAAAAATTCATGGGGTTTTATAGGGAAGGGATGAAATGTCAGTATCTGTAGTTCAAGTACTTATACTTTAGTTCAATAACTTATACTTTAACCAATTCTAGGCATTTTTGGTTGCCGCCAGGGTCGACGCCGGGGCTGCCGCCGCCGCCGGGCAAGCGCGGTGCATTAAGCGACTGGCTGTGCATCAAAGGATTATCTCAGCCTACGCGCCAAGATGCAGGCGTTAGGTGCCGCAGGGCTGGTTAGCTTGACCGCAAGGGTTGACGTCGACGCCGTCGCCCGGGCCGCCGCCGCCCGGCTAGGCCACCGCACGACCAGGTCTAGACGCCGTTGCCGTAGTGCGGCGGAACGTCGTCTAGCAGCCGCGCATCATTGGCGTGTGCGGACGGATCCTCACGGCGCAAATCTTCACGGCTCCAAGCTGGCCTTTCAGCATCCACATTGCCCAGCGCCTCGTGCACAACCTGATCAAGGTTGGCGCCCTCGGCCACCCGCTCGCGATCCTTGGGTCCCAAATGCACTACGCGCCGACGCCGCCGCCCTGCTTGGGTGGTTGAGGGCTGGGTGAGCGGGGCTTGAGTGAGCGGGGCTTGAGTGAGCGGGGCTTGGGTGGGGTGCTCGGCTTGGGTGGGGGAAGCCTGAGCCAGTGGGGCCTCAGTGTGTCCGGCTGCGGTGGTCGACGCCGCAGGGGAGGGGCTTGCCTGGGCCGGTATGTTCGTTGCGGCTGCGGTGGCTGTGGAGGCTGTGGTGGCTGCGCTGGTCGCCGCCGCAAAGGCAGGGTTTGCCTGATCGGCCGCTACGACTGCGCTGGCTGGCGCGTCAGGGATGGGCGCGCCAGCGCCTGCATGGTTTTGGCTGGTCATTATGGTTCTCAGCTCGCTTGGTGGTGGCTCAGCTATGGCTAGCTGTGGCTAGCTGTGTCTCAGTTGCGGCCACGCTTGACAGCATGGTGTAGCACCGCGTCCACAGTGGTGCCGCGTCGCTTGAGGGCTAGGGTTTCGCGTAGCTGCTCCACTTCCTCATCCTCACTGCGTTCGACGCCGTCAGAGCGAATCCAGGACACCAGATCATCAAGCTGATCGTCGCTGTAGGCCTGCAACGGCAAGCCCTGGGCGATGGGCGGGCGCACGTCACGCTCGCGGGCAGTATCACCGTCCCCAGCACCGTCACCGGCTCCAGCTGCATTAGTGCCGACGGCGCCCTGGCCAGCTCCTTCAGAACCCTGCCTGGCTGCATCCGCGCTGTGGTCACTGGCTGCGCTAGCGCCCTGGCCAGCGCCGCTAACGCCGGCGGCGCTAGAAGAGAGACCAGGCGGGGGAGGAACCGGCCGCCCACCGGCCGCGCCAGTCCCGGTAGCGCCAGCTCCAGCCCCGGTGGTGTGGCCGCTGCGGCTGCCGAGCCCAGAGCCGGCCCCGGCAAGCCCACCAGCCCCGGCAAGCCCGCTAGCCCCATATCCGGCTGCCGTCGAGTCGCCGTCGTCGCTAATTAGCTCCGGAACCGCCTCGCCGTCGTCGCTGACACTTTGACGCTTATCAACAATGTCGAGCACCAACTGGCAGATACGCTCAGCCTCAGCGGAAGGATCCACAAACACGCCAGCGCTAAAGGCCCGATACACGCTCCAGCCGCGCCGCTCCAAGCGCTCCACCCAGTAGCGCTCACGCATACGCACCGAAGGCTCATCCATATAAGCCTCGTCGTCGGTAAGCACCGCCACCAGTAGCTCATCGGGGTAGTCGGGGTGACCCACAGCCAGTGGGATCGCCCCAGGCCCATCCGTGCCGTAACGAGGCACCACAGACAGGCCCATCTGGAAGCAGTGCAAAGCCAGATCCAGTAGCAGGCGGTCAGGGGCCTTACCGGCGTCGTCCAGAGGCAGCGGACCCACCTGGGCGCGCTCAAGTAGCTGGCGCAGCAAACGCTCCCCAGCCCCATGCAGGCGTGAGGGGTCAATGTCGGCTGCGCTCAGGCAAGAAACCACAGTGGTAGTGCCGCGCGAAGCACACAGTGCCGCCACCAGCCCGCCGGCGCCGTCGCGGGTAGACAGCTGCCCGAAGGAGTGCACCAGAGAGCCGTTGGGGGTCTTGGCGTAACCCACCGCAATAATGATGTGGTCGCGGCGCAGACGGTAAGCCTGGCTGATATCCACCACCACAAACGGCTCGGACTTGTCGGCGTTAAAGAACTCCTCCAGGGCGGGAGAGCCGTTAGTTTCGGCCGCCACCGCCGCGCGGATCGCCTCAGCATGACGCGAGTTGAGAGCCACCACCGCCAGGGACTGCTCCGGGCGGGTTAGGGCGGCGTCAATAATGTGATCGACGACGGCGTCCACCTCGGCACGTACCGTCTCCACCTCGTTGCGGCCCGGGGCGGGAGTGCCGCGCCCATCAACCGCAGTCAGGGTCAGGGTTTGGGCCCCCGGCGGGGAGGGGATCACGTCAATCACGTCGGCGTAACCATTAGCAGCCAGGAAGCGGGCAATCTCCGGGTCCAGGTTGTGGCGGGTGGTGGACAGCTGCACGTGCTGGAGCACCGGCGCCAAGACCCCGGCCACACCGTTATCAACCGCGTGGGAGTCACCCACTACCACCAGTTGCCGCGAGCGCGCCAAAGCCGGCACTACCTGGCTTAACGGCAGTGGGTAGGAGGCGTCAATGATCACCAGATCCACCTGGGTGGTGGGTTTAAGCACGCTGGGCACCAGCGAGGGCGGCACAATCCAAATCGGCTTGATGATTTTGGCCAGCGGGTAGGTGTCCAAAACGTCGCGCAGGGAGGCGTTGTCGCTGCGGCCCAGGGCTCGGTACAGGGCGCGGGCCTGTTCCTTGTCTGCCCCCACCTCTTGGCGCACGCGCATGGCGTAGGCCTGGGCTACCGGCGCGGCCAGGGTGTGTACCTGGTTGATGTCGGCTTGGCGTAGCTGGGAGGCCAGGTTGGCGAGGGCGGTGGTGTCTAGGCCGCCCATGTCGGGGTCTTGCGCCAGGCAGTGGGCCAGGATGGAGGACCACCAGCAGTAGGTCAGCTCTTGTTCCAGGTGCTGCTTGGGCACCTGCCGCTGGGCCAGGTCCGCCACCAGGTCGGTTAGGCCATAGTGCTCTAGCTGCTGCTCAATGCTGTTGATGCGGGGAATGTCTTTGGCGCTGGCTTCTTCAGTGTCCAGCTCACGCAGCATTGAGTGCAGTTTCATGATGGGCATTTCCATCAGGTCCATGCCCTCAGCCGGCCCCTCCAGCAGCGGCGCCAGCTCAGAGAGCATCTGCTCGGTTTGGGCGGCGACGCGCTCCATTTCGTCTAGCCCCAGCGGTAGGCGCGGCCAGCCCCCTTCGCTGGAGTAGCGTTGCCACTGTTCTCGACGGCGCTGCACTAGTACCAGCTCGGAGTACAGGTCTTCGACTTGGCGGCCCGGGCGCACCAGGGAGCGGGCTTGTTTAATGAAACGACGCCGGTCAGAGCCGCTCATTTCTACGTGCTTGTCGCGGCGCCACTGCTTGGTGGCGGTGGCGATCACCATGTCTGCGGCGGAGCGTTCAAAAACTTCGGGCACAAATACGTCTAGGGATTCACGTACCCCGTCAAGCATGGCTAGCTGCTCATGCCACTGGCTCAGGTTCAAGGGGCGGTGTAGCTCAGTTTGGGTGATGGCGGAGCTGATCTGTTCACGCACCAGCGGCAGTAGCTCTGTGGCCAGCTCATGCACCTTAGAGACGGTGCGTTCAGCCATAATTGCACTGTTGAGGGGCACCTGCGACCAGGGGTTAGCAGGCCGATCCTTATCCAGCATCCCCAGGTCATAGGCTTGGGTGAGGATCTTGTTGGCGTTACTTAAACCCTGCATGTCAAGGTTAGTTAGGCCCGCAGAGCTGATGCGGGCGCGGGTGCGCGCATAGTTATCGCCGCTAGTGAGCTCCACCAGCTCATCTAGTGCCTCATACACTGACACGTTCCAGGGGTGACGGCGCTTGTGTAGCGCGTCCGCGTAGCGCTGCATCCGCCGGCGCAATGACACCAGGTGAGCGCGGGTTGTGGCGATAGCCTCCACATCCACCTCAGGCACCTTCACACCCATAGCCTCACGGATAGAGGCCGAAGCGTGACGCCTAAAAGCGCCGTCGACAGTTAAATCCAAAACCAAATCAGACAGGCCAGCATCGCGCAGCACCTGCGCCACAGCCCGCCCATCAGCCCCGGAGGCTGGAACATGCAGTACATGGCGGCCACTAGCGGCGGCGTCGGCCAAAATAGCAGCCAAAGTTGCGGGCACATCCACCCCGGGTGGGGCATCCAAAAGCAGCTGGGCACCCGTGCCCACAGCCTCAATGGCGTAGGCCTGGGAAGTGTCTAGATCCCCAATGCCACGCTCATAGTCAGGGTCCAAATCCGCGCGGATCGCCGGCGGCAAATCAACATGCAAAGCGGCGCGGGCGTGATCGTCCCCCAAAGCGGCAGCAATCAGCGGGTTAGTGCGCAGCAGCGGAATAACCGCCTCAAAGTCAGCCAGCAGGCTCTGACCCGGGTGCACAAAAGCACCCACAACCAGGCGCTCGTGATACTCAAAGCCGGGCAGGTACTCGCGCCCCAAACTAGCAATCCGGGTCAAAACCGCGCGCGGGGCGAACCCACCAGGGCTGATAGCGGCGCGAGCGATAGTCTCCACATCCACCTTGCAGCCATAAGCCTTAAGGGCCTTAACCAACACCGGGTTAACCGTGATGGAAGAATCCAAGGTCAGTGCGCTCTGGGCGGTGTCAGTGCTCAGCCGCACCGGGCGCAGCAAAATCGGGGCGTTAACTTTGCGCACCGGGCCGTCACCGACTTGCTCACTAAACTCGGCCACACCCAACGCCAAATGCACCGCAGCCTGACCAAACTGGCGTTGCAGCTGGTGCGAGCGGGCAGCCAGGGCGTTGAAAGAACGCTGCGCCACACTCAGCGAGGCGTTTTCACGCACCAGGTTACGCAGGCGCGTAGTACTGCCGCCGTAAAGCTGCGCCAAGCCCGTGGGGTGACCGTCAGTTAAGTCAATAACCGCCGCATCCAGGAAGCTAACATCGTCAAGGCTGGCTACTTCCCCCAAGGCGTTAAGCTCAGCCCGCCAGGATTTGATGGCAATGTCTAGGGTTTCGTCCAGGCTTAAGGGGGCGACGACGTCGTCCGCGTCGGTGCCGTCCGAAAAGTCCGTGGGGTCTACTTCAAGGCCAGAGTGCTTGCCCGAGCCAGAAAAACCGGCAGAGCTGGCTGAACCGGCTGCGGAGGCGGCGTCGGGAACTGAAGTGGGGGAGGTGGCGCTCGCGGAGTGGGAGGCGCCCGAATGCGCCGATAGGGACGCGTCAGTTTCGGTGGGCGCGCTGGTATCGCTTGAATCTGTGGCGAAGTAGCTCTCTTCCGCAGACGTGTCGGAATTGTGCCTACGATGGCGACCGAAAGAGAAGAAAGCTGGAGTCATGGCCCTAGATTAACTGGCTAAAGTTACCGCTTGGGGCAGGGCGCGCTAAAAAGTTGACTTTTGTTATGGGGCCTTAATGGGCTATAGTCGTGCGTGCCCCTCGTGTGGCGTTATCTCGTGAACTCCCCCAGGACCGGAAGGTAGCAAGGGTAAGCGGGCTCTGGCGGGTGCGCGAGGGGTTTTTGCTGCTTTTTTACCGCTTGCGCCGCCGACGCCGCCCGCCCAGGCTATTTACGTGCGCCTGCCCGGGGCCGTTTACGCCCGCCCCACACCCGGCCCTGTGTGCCAGCGCTGCGCCATCCGGCTGCCCGCCCGTCCGGGCCAGCCCGCCCGGGCCGTTTAGCCGTCGATCGCGGCGGACGGATTACGCTAGGCGGTAGCGCTGCAGCGCTATTGCGTCGAGCCTGCGTGCTTGGGATTAGCAAAGCGTTTAGAGTTCAGCTGTGACCACTGCTCTGTATCGCCGCTACCGCCCCGACACTTTTCAACAGGTGATTGGTCAAGAGCACGTGACCGAGCCGCTGATGGCTGCTTTGCGTGCGAACCGCGTTAACCACGCCTACCTGTTCTCTGGGCCGCGTGGCTGCGGTAAAACCACTAGTGCTCGCATTTTGGCCCGTTGTCTCAACTGTGAGCAAGGGCCGACGGATACTCCTTGCGGGGTGTGTCCCTCCTGCGTGGATTTAGCTACCGGCGGCAGTGGCTCACTGGATGTGGTGGAGATTGACGCCGCCTCCCACAACAGCGTGGAGGACGCCCGTGAGCTGCGTGAACGTGCCTCGTTTGCACCGGCCCGGGATACTTACAAGATTTTTATTCTCGACGAAGCCCATATGGTCACTAATCAGGGCTTTAACGCTTTGCTGAAGCTGGTGGAGGAGCCGCCGCCGCATGTGAAGTTCATTTTTGCCACCACCGAGCCTGAGAAGGTGATTGGCACTATTCGCTCGCGCACCCACCACTATCCTTTCCGCCTGGTTCCGCCGCCGGTGTTGGAGGACTATTTGCGCCAGCTTTGCCACAGCGAAAAGGTTGAGGTGGGCGACGGGGTGTTGCCGCTGGTGGTGCGGGCTGGTGGGGGCTCGGTGCGTGACACCTTGTCGGTGCTTGACCAGCTAATTGGTGGCTCTGACGGCAAAGTTGATTATGAGCAGGCCATTGGTTTGCTGGGGTTCACTGACATTTCTTTGCTTGATCAGTGCGTGGATGCGATTGCTGCCCGTGACGGCGCCGCCTGCTTTGAGGTGGTGCAGCGCGTGGTTTCCTCTGGTCACGATCCGCGCCGATTTGTGGAGGATTTGCTGCAGCGGCTGCGTGACCTGCTGATTTTGGCTGTGGCCGGGGATCAGGCGCAGGCGGCTTTGGGTTCGCTGCCGGTGGATCAGCTGGAGCGGATGCAGGTGCAGGCGCGCGCTTTGGGTGCTGGACAGTTGTCTCGCTGTGCGGATATGTGTGCTGCTGCTTTGGGCACCATGGTGGGGGCTACTAGCCCGCGTTTGCAGCTTGAGTTGTTGATGGCCCGCCTGCTGGTGGTGGGTTTGGCCCAGCCGACGACGGCGCCGCGCTCCCTGCCTGGTGGCGGCTCTCAGGGTGTGGTTGGGGCCCAGGGGCAAGATGGCGCCGGGCGCGCCTCGGTGGGTTCGGGGCGCACCCCGGAGGGCTCTGGCCGTGAGGCGGCGCGGGCTGCTTTGCAACGCGCAAATATGGCAATTCCAGTGCTTGCTGAGGCCCCAAGTGGGCCTGGCGTCGGGGGAGGCGTTGGCATGAATGTGCCAGTGGCGCCCAACGCCCCAGCTGCCCCTAGCGTTCCGGGCAGTGTTCCGGGCACGCCCAGCGTTCCGGCTGGTCCTAGCGCTGCCAGCGCAGCTTCCAGCGCGCCTACGGCGCGCTCTGCCGCAGGGGCTGGACCCGCAACTGCTGGATCCGCTGCGCAAACCCGCTCGGCTGCCCAGGCGGCAAATAGTGCGGCTGTCCGCCCTGCCCAGGGGCCGGGGGCTGGCTCGTCGTCGCCGTCGGAGCTGATTCGTAACCGTTGGGGCGAAGTGCTGGCCAAAGTTAAGGCCGCTAGCCGCGTGACCAACGCCCTGGTGGGGGCTAATGCGCAGCCGGGCAAGGTGTCGGGCGAGACTTTTACGCTGATTTTCGCCTCGCCGGGCCTGGTGCGCAGCTTTAACTCTGGGCGTCACCCGCAGGTGGTGGCCGGGGCGCTGTTTGAAGCTTTGGGTTTGCGCTTGCAAGTTCAGGCAGTTAGCGACGGCGAAGCAGCAACGGTTGCTGAGCCCGGCTCAGCCCCCTATCCACCTAGTGCAGCTAGCGCCACTCATGTAGGCGGCCGTCAAGGCCGTGGCAATGAGGCGGCAGACGGCCAGACAGTGTCTAGGCAGCCTGGTCAGCGTGCAGAATCGCGCTCCGCGCAGCGCTCGGAATCTCAGCGTGCAGAATCAGGCCCTGCGCAGCGCTCCAAGCCGACTCGGCGTGAAGCTACTCCGGCACGCGAGGCGGCCCCTTCAGCTTGGGACCAGCCAGCTCCAGCCAGTTGGGATGAAGACTGGGAAGTAGTACAAATCCCTAACTCAGGTAGTGCTGGGCCAGGCGGCGCTGAGGCGCCGGTAGACCAGGCCCCTAGTGACTCACATGGTGGCGCTCCCACGGACGGCCCTGCTGGCGGCGCCCCTACCGGGGCTCAGGCTGGTGATCCTGCTAGCATCCCCGCTGGTGGCCCCACGGATGGTCCACAAACCATGGGCGGCCCGCAAGCCGCTGGCTCCCCACAGGCCGGCGGTCAGGACGATTGGGCTGGTGGCGGCCAGTTTGATCAGGCGCAAGACAGTGTCTACTTTGGTGGCCCGGCGCAGGATGAAGGGCAAGCTAGAGGCCAGTTTGATGCCATGACAGGCGACACAAGCCCTGGCCTAGCAACAGTAACCGCAGGCAGCGCCGCAATTGCAGCCGCCAGTGCAGCTTCAGCCAGCTCCCACTTGGCACCAGCCAACCCAATCGCACCCGTCACCCCTATGGCCTCGGCCGGTTCTAGCGCAGCCGCTGCCGCCCTGGCTGCCTCGCGCGCCAACCACCCCTCCAATGGCGCGGCCAGTGCAAACACCTGGAAAAGTACCTGGGAGGCCGCCCCGATTCCCACGCCAGACAACTACACGCCAGTGGCACCAGAGCTTGAACTAGCCACTGTCCACCGCCTGCACCCCCTGCCTGCGCTACCCAATGGGGGAGCACAGTCAGCCCCGGCGCCAGAGGCAGCTCACAGCTGGCAACCCGATCCAGGCGCCTCTAGCCGCATGGCCCAAGCCATAGCTGCCGCAAGGGCCGCAGCTAACGCGGGCGGCGTCGTCGACGATGAAGAAGACATGCCCTCCATGGACGACGCGGACGCAGACGAATCCGGCGCTGTAGGCATAGAAGTAGTCAAACGCCTGCTGGGTGCGAAAGTAATTGAAGAAGTAACCGTGCGGGCAGATGATCGCTAAAGACGTATCTGAGCGTTAAAGACGTGGCGTCGCTGCAATCCATGCCTGGCGCGAGTTGCTGGCTTAGCGCAGCCCCAGCCACCGACCTGCGGCCCCTGTCACCAGCCCATCCGCTCAGCCACCAGCCCAGTCGCTCAGCCGTCACCGCGCGCGCCCAGCTACCGGCTTACGCCCCCAGTCACCGGCTCGCGCAATCAACCACAGCCCCACACCCATTAGCTGCCAATAACAACCCAAGGAGACGTAAGTGCCCGCCATTTACGAAGGCGCAGTACAAGACCTGATCGACGAACTAGGCGCCTTGCCGGGGATCGGCCCCAAATCAGCCCAGCGCATCGCCTTCCACATCCTTGGCGCCGACGCCGCCGACGTAAACCGTCTGGCCCAAGCCCTAACCGCCGTAAAAGCCAAAGTACGTTTTTGTGAAACTTGCGGAAACGTTTCGGAGGAAGAGCAGTGCAATATCTGCCGTGATCCGCGCCGCGACCAGGGGCTAATCTGCGTGGTGGAAGAGCCTAAAGACGTCGTCGCCGTTGAAAGAACCCGCGAATACCGGGGCCTTTACCACGTGCTAGGCGGCGCAATTGACCCTCTCAACGGCATCGGCCCAGATGAGCTGCGGGTGCGCCAACTATTGGCCCGGCTGACCCCACAAGTGCAAGAAGTAATCATTGCCACTGACCCAAATATCGAGGGGGAGGCCACAGCAACCTACCTGGCACGTATGCTGACCAGCATGAACGTGCCCGTCTCACGTCTGGCGTCTGGTCTGCCGGTGGGCGGCGATCTGGAATATGCTGATGAAATCACGCTCGGTCGCGCTTTTGAAGGTAGGCGCCGGGTTGAGTAACGCCAAAAAGACGCTACGCGCAGGCTAAAAACAGAAAGGACCTTTATGGCCCTGGTAGTGCAAAAATACGGAGGTTCATCCGTTGCGGATTTAGCGGCAATGCGCCGCGTAGCCGCACGGGTGATTGAACGCCACAACGCAGGCGACACAGTGGTAGTAGTGGTTTCCGCCATGGGTGACACTACAGATGAACTGCTGGATATGGCCGGGGAATTAACAGACAACCCGCCCGCCCGCGAAATGGACCTGCTGCTCAGCGCCGGCGAACGTATTTCTATGAGTCTGCTGGCCCTGGCAATCAATGAGGCTGGCGTTCCTGCAACCGCTTTCACCGGCGCCCAGGCGGGCCTGCGTACCGACGGTAAATACGGTCAGGCATCCATTGTGGGTGTGGTGCCCGAGCGTGTGGCGCGCGCCGTGAGGGAAGGCAGCGTGGCGATCGTGGCCGGCTTCCAGGGCCTGGACTACGACACTGACAATGTCAACACGCTAGGTCGCGGCGGCTCAGACACCACTGCGGTGGCACTGGCAGCCTCCCTGGGTGCGGACGTCTGCGAAATCTATACCGACGTCGATGGCCTCTTCACCGCCGACCCGCGCATTGTTCCCACCGCCCGGCGCATCACCTCCATCTCCAGTGAGGAGACTTTGGAGCTGGCCGCGCACGGCGCCAAGATCTTGCACCTACGCGCCGTGGAGTTCGCGCGGCGCTACCACGTGCCCTTGCACGTACGCTCTTCCTTCTCAGATAAGGAAGGCACCTGGATTCACACCTCCAAACAGGAAGACACCGTGGAAGCCCCTATCATCTCCGGAATTGCGCATGACCGCAGCAACGACAAGCTAACCATTGTGGGTGTGCGTGACCAGCCTGGCTTCGCTGCCCGCATTTTCTCGCTTCTGGCTGGTGCCGGGGTGCAGATTGACACGATCGTGCAGGACGTGGCCACCAGTGGCAACGGCTTCACTAATATTTCGCTAACTATCCCTGAGGGTGACGCCGCCGCCGCGCAGGAAGTGCTAGCTGGCGCCAAGGAGGAGCTGGGGATCTCTGATTTACAGTTCAACCCCAATGTGGGTACCTTGTCTTTGGTGGGTGCTGGTATGCGTTCGCACCCGTGGGTCAGTGCCAAGCTGTTTGATGCCCTGTTCCAGGCGGGCATTAACATTCACCTAATTTCTTCTTCTGAGATCCGTATTTCTGTGGTTGTCGACGACGACCGTCTAGATGACGCTGTGCGTGCTGTTCACACCGCTTTTGACTTGGATGCTGATCAGATTGAAGCCGTGGTATATGGAGGTACCGGTCGATGAGTGAGCTAAATCAGGGTTGCTGCGTGGGTCAGGCGGACGGCGCGGCTCAGGCTGACGGCGCGGGTCAGGCTGCTGAGCACTGCTGCTGCTCGCATGAGGGTGCGGGTGCGACTGGTGCGGGCGCGGCTAAGGCGGCTTTTGTGGCCGACGGCGTGAACGTTGCGGTAGTGGGCGCTACCGGCCAGGTGGGCCGGGTTATGTGTGCGATGCTGGATCAGCGTGACTTCCCGGTTAAGAGCCTACGCCTGTTCTCTTCTGCGCGTAGCGCGGGCAGTGTGGTGACTTGGCGCGGGCAGGACATCACCGTGGAGGATGTGGCCAAGGCTGATCTGAGCGGCATTGATGTGGCGATTTTTAGCGCCGGCGCTACCGCTTCGCGCGAGTACGCCCCCAAGTTTGCTGCCGCCGGGGCTGTGGTGGTGGATAACTCTTCGGCTTGGCGTAAAGACCCGCAGGTTCCGTTGGTGGTGGCGGAGGTTAACCCGCAGGCTCTGGCGCAGCGCCCCAAGGGTATTATCGCTAACCCTAACTGCACCACTATGGCCGCTATGCCTGCGCTTAAGGTGCTGCACGACGCCGCCGGGTTGCGTCGCTTGACGGTGTCTACTTACCAGGCGGTTTCGGGCTCTGGGCGCGCTGGCGTGAGCGAGTTGGCTGGCCAGGTGCGTGCAGTGGTGGGGCAGAACCTTGAGGGCCTGGCGTTAGATGGCCGTGCGGTGGAGTTCCCCAAGCCCCAGGTTTATGTGGCTCCGATTGCTTTTAACGCGGTGGCTTGGGCTGGCGGCGACGCCGGTGACGGCTCGGGTGAAACAGATGAGGAGCAGAAGCTACGCAACGAGTCACGTAAGATTTTGCAGATTCCGGACTTGGCGGCGTCGTGCACCTGTGTGCGTATCCCGGTTTTCAGTGGCCACGCACTAGCTATTAACGCCGAGTTTGAGCGTGAAATCAGTGTGGAGCAGGCTCGCCAGCTGTTGGAGGACGCGCCGGGCGTGACCTATGTGGAGGTGCCCACGCCGTTGGATGGCGCGGGTCGTGATGGCACTTTTGTGGGGCGTTTGCGTGCTGACCAGGCCGCCGCGCCGGGTAAGGGCCTGGCCTTCTTCACGGTGGGCGACAACTGTCTTACAGGCGCGTATAAGTTATTAACAACTTGTCATGCGGTTTTCCCCGGAATACTGTGCTTAGTCTTCTTTGGACTCAATTTCGGGCAAAAACGCTGGTGAAAACACCCGCCCTAGATGTATTTGAGCTTGTAACATGCAGATATGGCTGATCCTCTGCTTCCGATGACGCTAGGCGTTGGTGCGTCTTTAGTTAAGGTACTTCTGCAAGCTAAAGGCTACGCAACAGAAGCTAACTTTGCTGGGGTTGCAAAAGAAGGGTTTGGCATTCTGTCTTGGTGGATGAACCGGGGTGATGATGCTCGTGATCAACTTGCTAAGCAGATTGCTGAAATTCTGGCGAAAAAGACTCGTGGCATGTATGAGGAGTGTCGTGCTCAGGGTATTGATGAGGAGCGGCTAGGGGGTGTTGTTACTGAGGTTGAGATTCTTTTCGATAAAGTTGTTGAAAATGATGAGTTACTCCTTTTAGCTGTAAACGATCCTGACAGTTTCTCTGAGGTACTTCAGGATGATATTAGGCAGCGGCGTAAAAATATTGAATCTCGACTTGAGCCCTATTTTGATAAACTTGTTAAGGCTGCGGTTGATGAGTATGTCAAGCTTGCGCCTTGGTCACCAAAATTCCAGATCGAGGCACTTAAAGACCTTATCAATAAGGTTGATGAAATTCTGAAAAACACTTACAAAAGTTTAAAAAATGAGGAAACCATCATTGGTGAAATGAGTGTTCTTAAGAAAGATGTGAATGATATTCCTAAAAGGGTGGCTGCGGAGATAGTTGGCAATGTCTCTGTGCGGGAGCCGGTTATTTTTGGGGTGCGTCCAGATGTTGCCGCATTTTATATTGAGCGCGGTGAACGAGAGCGACTGTGCGACTTGGTAATTGAGGGGCAACAACCAAGAATAGTTTTGGTTGGGATGCGGGGTTGTGGTAAATCGCAGTTGGCTTCTGACCTTGCACAATGGTGTGAGAAGCAGAAATGGAGCCTTGTTGCTTGGATTA
>ERZ773018.293-NODE-293-length-32231-cov-7.174478_pt1 | contig 32231 bp, 22 predicted proteins | sample MGYA00580840_ERZ773018 | MGnify/ENA primary metagenome ERZ773018 (study PRJEB29015, sample SAMEA2738125) | human oral metagenome | biome: human oral; feature: human-associated habitat; material: saliva | place: China | collected 2256 ... | reverse complement strand
GAACAACAATTAGGAGGGTGAACTGTGAGCGGTGCAAATATCTCAGCCGAACAAGCGAGCTATGATGCGATCCGTAAGGCGGTGAGCAGTCTGCAGGCGGATATCAATGCTCTGACCGGTCAGGTCCGCAATGAAGTAGCTTCCGTTATTGGAAGCTGGCAAGGTGGAACATCGCAGGCATTCAATTCGGTTATGAATGACTGGAACGAAGGTTCAAATAGGGCAACGACGGCACTCAGTGAGTTTGAGCGATCGCTTTCCTCTGTCGGTGCCCAAGCTATTCAGAACGAAGAAGACAGCGAGCGAGCCGTTCAACAAACTGCTGGTGCTGTTAACCTCAACGCCTGAGAAAGGGAGAAGAAAATGAGCGGTGGAGATTTCAAGGTAACCCCTGGAATGCTTGTGACGACTTCTGAGAATCTGAGAAGTCAGGCTCGTACTCTGGGAGCTCAGCTCGAGCAGTTCAATAATGATGTCGCGGCTCGTAGCGCCACCTGGGAAGGTGAAGCAAAGGAGTCCTACACTCAGAAGCAGGGTGAGTGGACCGCTGGTATGGAGCAGATGCAGGCGGCTCTCGAGGCCTTTGCGCGCTTGGTGGATCAGCTCGCTGGTAACTACGTCAGGACCGACCGTCTGGGTGCGAACACGTTCAGTGGGCTGGGAATTGGTCGCTGAATCTTCTTCGACGCATTGCGCATAAGAAGCATGCATATGACTGTGGGTGAGCATTTCACATGCTCACCCACAGTCATACACTCAACAACTTGATCAGTCGAAGTGGACTGATCGTTCTATTCGCTTCCTTCTTCGAAGGGTTCAAGATGACCGTCATCAACGTTGTCGCCGGGGAATACGGATCAACAGCGGTCACTCTGTCGCAGGTCTCGGCTGAGCTACAGGGTGCAAAGATCGACGACCTATCCGAGACTGTCCAAGAATCGATGAATGGCGCTCAGTCGATTTCGACGGCGGGCACCGTGGAAGCTCGCTACACGTCTCTCCTTCAGACTCATTCCACGGCCCTGAGCGAACTAGCCAGCGCTGCGCGCAGCGCTGGAGTGAATCTTGATCTGACCGAAGCACAAAATACGGCGGCTGTAAATAGTCAGGGGCAGGCGGTGCCTGGCGGTGCGAATGTGGGCTCTGCGGCCTCGTCAGTGGCGGCGCAAAAGGCAGCCGCGCTCAATGGCCCAGCCCGCGGCCCACTGCGCTCGGGATACGCCATGGAGACGCTGCCGACGACTACCGGAGGGGCGCAGGTGGATACGCCCGTCTACCGGCCAGGCCAGGGGATGCCTCCCTACGCGCCGAGGCCTACCGACTATCCAGAGGGGGACGGCTTCGTTTCGCTCCCCACACCACCCAAGACTCCCGTAATGGCGTAATTCAGGCGTAGTGAAGGACTAACAATGTCGTTAACGTGGGGCCAGATCCAGACCTGGAGTTCAGCCGGTTTGTCCACCTATGCGGGGACGGTTGGCGCTAGACGAGATACTGTCGTTAAACAGGCCGATGCTCTTCAGGCACGTATGAGTTCCTTCAAGGGTGAGGGAGCGACCGCGGATGCGCTGCGTGCGAAGATGGGCATTGCTCACAAGGAACTGACGACGCTCGCCGATGACCTTCTAGAAATCCAAGAGGCCGTCAAAGTTGCAATGGGTGATGTTTCCCAGGTCGAGAACGCGGTGAAGGTGGCGCTGCAACAGGCCTCCTCGACGCACTGCACGATTTCCGCGGCGGGAATAGCGACATGCAATTCTCCTGGGAACTCAATGAGCCAGTACACGCGGCAGAGCATCGAAGCCTCGGTTAATCGATTAGTGCGGCAGGCGGTCGACTTGGCCAATACTGCCGACACGACGTTGAACGCTCGTCTACAAACCGTCGGGACGCCGGGGAGTACCGCGAAATCAACTTCGACGCAGACGCATGATCTCTCGGACGCAGAACAGAAGAAGTTCAAGAAGATGACGCCGGAGGAGCGCGCGAAGTATTGGTCGCAGCAATCTGAGGCGCAGAAGCAGCATCTGTGTGACAAGTACCCGGATCTGATCGGTAACGCTGACGGCGTTGAGGGCTGGGCACGGGACCGAGCGAACAGAAATCGTCTCCCGAAACTGAAGCAGGAAGCAAAGGACAATGTCTCCACGTACACGGAGCTCCTGAAAAGCCCGTGGATTGATAGCAATACCCGTGCGTACTATCTGAGTGAGCTGGATAAGGCGCAGAAAGCAGTGAAAGCCTATGACGCCGTGCAAGAACAGCTCGACAAGGGCATAAGCCTTGAGGACTACCAGCACGGGAAGAAGGGGGATCCTGTATCGCTCCTGACTCTTCAAAACGATGGTGCGCGAGTCAAGGCCGCGATGGGTCAAGGCGACGTTGATCATGCGAAGAACGTGGCGACTTTTGTCCCCGGTATCGGCACGACAGTCGAAGGCAGCATGGGTGACTACATGCGACAAACCAAAAACCTCCGTAGCGCTGCGATGGCTCAGGGGAACCTGTCTGCGCGTGATGTCGCGACTGTTGCCTGGCTGGGCTATGACGCCCCGGGTAAGGCTGATTTGAATCAGCCTCAGAATATTCCGGGGATCATTTCCCCCTTCCTCGCAAAAGCGGGTTCAGACCGTTTGGCTGGTTTCATGAACGGTATGCAGGCATCGCGTGACTACGGCGCGGGTGATGCGCACATGACTCTTGTCGGGCATTCCTATGGCTCAAGTACCTCTGGCATGGCGGCAACAAAGGTCAAGTACGGCGTGATCGATGACCTGGTGCTGTGTGGTTCTCCCGGTATGGGGACCTACGATGCGAAAAACTACCACGTTGATCAAAATCATCTGTGGGTCTCGGGCGTCCCGAAGGGCGATAGTGTCCAGGGTATGGGGGCAATCAGAGGCGGAATCGTCGGTAGCTTGGGCAAGAATCCCATGGACTCTGATTCAGGGTTTACTCACCTCTCGGACGATGCGACAGGCTCGCCGAAATACAACAAGGATGCCCCCGCAAGTAAGCCGTTTAATTTCAACTTTGATAACCACAGCATCTATTTGGAAGATGGCACCGAAACGCTACAGGATATCGGTCGCGTCGCTGCAGGGGTGAAGCGCTGATGCACGCTGTGTGGCGGCCTGTGTTGGGAGCGGCGTGTGTCCTGGCCCTAGCAGCGTGTTCGCCCTTCCTTAAGGACCCCCAGAGTACGGCTACGCAATCGGCGTCACCATCAGAGAGCGGAAAGGCAACAAGCATGGTCTATTGGGATGGAAGCCTCCCCCTGGAGCAGCGTCAGTCCATTCAGGCGTTTCAGCGCGATGAGGAACCGAAGATTCTTGAGTTCCGTCGTCGCCTTGCCGAGGCCGGTGGTGGAGGCGCGTGGGAAGCGCGCAGTTTTGGGTCGGCGATCAATAAGGAAACTGACCAATCGTCAGGCCACGAGCAACCAGCGTGGGAGCTTGTTGGGCAAGATGTTGCCGGTCCTTATGTTCCCGTTCCTGAGGTTGAGAGGATCGGGCGCGAGGTCTTGTCTGAAACCTACTCTGATTATGAGTTGGGGTCAGACAAGGGCGGGGTGCGTCAGCTGTCGTGGAGTGACCCGGTCAATGGTGGCTTCTTGTATGTGACCGTTCACGAGGGGAAAGCGACCTTGATGCGCTATCAGACGGGTTTGCGTCCCTCGGATGGGACGACGGAGAATCCGCGTGATTTCATCACGGGGCGCGTCGATATCGACATCCCGGAAGAGTAGATTCGCAGCCCTATCGACTAACCGATAGCCTGCGCTCACCCAGCAAGAGCACGGTCCCAACCGGGACCTTGACGCGCTGCCCACGGGGCAGCGGCTGGGTTGAGCCGTCGGGCGCATGCAGTCGCGTGCCATTCGCCGAGAAGGTGTCCTCAATCCACAAGGCCTCACCGTCGGCGGGTGCAACGCGCAGGTGCGTGCGCGAAAGCGAACGCGTCGAGTCTGCAATCGCAATGGCCTGCGCGTCCGCAGGAGTCTGCTCGGGTGCGCGCCCCAGAACAATCTGAGCATTCACCTCAATGCGCTGCCCGTCATCAACAATGATCGCCAGCGTCGGCGCCGAGGCGAAAGACGGCCTCGGTGCGGCCTGCTGCGGTGCGCTTGCTTGCGGGGTTGGCGCTTGGGGAACCTTCGGCATTGCCGAGGCCCCGCCATGCCGCGCGGGCACAGCAGGCCCCGCCGGTGGAACCGGTTGCTGAACGGGCGCCGAAACAGCAGGAGCTGCCGTCGAAACAGGCGCGCCCGTAGGTGCGGGAGCGGCAATCGGCGCTTCCACCGGTGCCCCGGTAGGAGCCGGAGCGGACATCACCAGCGGATCTGGCGCAGCCACAGGCGCTACAGGTGGAGCAACCTGGACCGGCGCAGTCGTAGGCGGAGCCATCGGAGCGGGAGAAGACGCAGCAGCTGAGCCAGGCACGGCCTCGGGAGAAGCAGAAGGACCAGCCCACTGATGAGCAGGGGAGGGCGCAGCAACTGAGCCGGGCACGGCCTCGCTTGCCGAAGTTTGACGCGCGGCGAAAACAGCCTCAGACGCACCCGAGCGGCTCGCGCGAATATCGAGGTTCCCCATGCCGCACACGCGATCAACCCAGGTCTGGCCATCTCGAGCAATAGCCCATGTGATCACCGGTCCAACGACTGTTACGTGCAAGAGCAACATGATGAAGCTATGCGCACTCTGCCTGCCCAAACCCGGTGCGCGGTCAAACTCCACCCCGCGCTCGGTGGGAGTTGGCTGCGTAGAAATAGCAGCGATCTGCATAGCAAAAGCACCGGGAGTACGCCCCGAACGCGCACGAATAAAAGTCGCAATAATCCACAGCTCGCAGGCAACAATCACAACAACCGGCAACGAGGGATACACCCACCAGGCCAGGGCCGTGAGCGCCGCAAAACACACCATATCGATCAGGTAAGCAGCCGCCAGCGCGCCACCGCTCGCAGGTGCCGAGTAGCTGCGCGGTGCCGGAGCTGGCGCGGCAAAAGCCCCCGGCTGTCCCGGGAATCCCATGGAAGCACCAAAATCAGGCTGGCCAGGGTAACTCGGCTGTCCGGCAAAACCCATCTCGTCCACGCCCCTTGCCTGGGAAACAGGAACCTGAACCGGAGTAATACGAAGCTCGCTCATGATGCCACCTGTCGAATGAGGTCAAAGAGGTCCGCAGCGAAGAAAGAGGCCGGGAAAATAACGGTCAATGAAAGCGCCTGGAAAATATCAGCAAAACGCCCGATCAAAGGCGCATGGTCTTGCTCGGCGCGCATGCGAGTCCACATGAGCGACACGCAGCCCAGCACGACCAAAGCGGCCGCGGCATAGGCATTGCCAACCAGGCCTCGGGACGCGGGAGAAATCAACAGCGTCGCAAGCAAAATCAGCGCGCCCACGCGAGGAACGACGCGCGAGGACGCCCAGCGGCGCTCGCGGGGAACCACAACCAAGGCGATCACCGAAGCGCAGACCAACACGAGGCACGCGATCTGCCGCGTCGAATGAATTCCAACCATTGAGTAAATGACCGGCGCACCAACAAAGATCAAGCCCAAGCTCACGTACTGCACGAGGCGCGTGCGCGAGGTCGCGTCGGTGACCGTGCGGTTCACGCGACGACCCGTGATGCGCGAAGGAGAGGGGACCTCGGGGGAGCGGACAGTCGGCGCCGAAGTCGTCACCAGCGGCATGTCGAGCAACTGCGTGGCGGGAATCCTCACCGACAGGCTCGGTGACGCGGTAATCGCGCAAACGGCGAAAGCAATAGCAAAGGGAGCAACGCGATGAAGAGGCGCATCAAGGAACGTTAGAACCGTCGCGCAACCCGTGAGAAGCCCCCAGCTCACTGCGTGTGCGCTGCTCAGGGGAGTACTGCGCCACAGCCACAGGCCAAGCGCCACGCCGGTCGCACCCCACAGGGGGAAGAGAAGCGCGGCGACCTGCGACATCGTCATGATCTGCGAGGCCTCGGCGTAGATTCGCGCGTTGCCCAGTGCTGGCAGCAGCCCAAGGAAAGAAACCCCCGCGCTCAGCGTCCACGCACACAGCAGTCCCGCGTTGGTGTGCACGCGGCGCTGGTAGAGCATGACCAGGCACAGCACCAAGGACAGTGCTCCGACTGTGAGTGTTGCCCACCAGGGAAGGGACAATTTCGTCGCAAAACGGGGAGCAATGAGCGCACAGAAGATCAGGAGCGCGTCCATTGCGCAGGCAAGAAGACCGCAGATGGTGAAGACCAGGGACGGGCGGAACCAGGGGTCGGAGGTTCTCTCGATCGCTCGCTGTTCTTGAATCTGGCGCTCGCGGCCGGAAGTGATGGAAATAAGGACGCCTTGGGGGAGGTCTGTTCCCAGTACGGCTCCCAAATTTAAAGCGCGGCCATCGGCTCCGGTGATCTGAAGGCTCGGATCGGTTGAATCGATATCGAGCATGGATAGAAGACCAGTAACTGTTGTCCCCAAAGGAACAATGAGATCTTGAGTACCCGAAGCATCGGTGACAGTGACTGCCGCCTGTTTGAGAGCCACGCCCCCTCCTTCACTTCGGTATCACCCGGATTTGGTCGTCAATCTGTTCAAAAGTCACCATTCAGACTACCCGACGAAACAAGCACCATGCCACGGGCAGCTCAGCTACAAGCTAGGATACATACAGATATGAACAAAAACGGGAGATTGAACTCCAGGAGACTGTATGGCCGTCAATGAAACGGAAGCCCCCGAGCTCCCCAGCGGTGAAATCGCTGTCGAAAAACCGCCCAGCCAAGTTGAGGCCGGGGGAATGGGCTCGATCTTCGCGACCGTCATCCCCATGATGGGCTCGATGGGTGTCATGGTGATCATGGCGCTCACGCAAGGGCAGAACACGCGCATGCTCCTAATGGCCGGCGGCATGGTCTTCATGATGCTGTCCATGGTCGGTTTCAACATTTACCGCCAGGTCTCCCAGTACCGGAACAAACTCAACTCCCAGCGCCGCGAATACCTCTCTTACCTCTCCGAGACTCGCACCAGCGTGCGCAACATCGCCGCGAAGCAGCGAATCTTCATGCAGTGGTACCTTCCCGAGCCCGATGCCCTGGTGCTCCTCGCCGAAGAAGGATCGCGCCTGTGGGAACGCGAAGTCGGCGACGAGACGGCAGTTTCGACTCGCGTGGGCACATCCGATCAGGAGCTCGCAATGCGCCTGGTTGAACCCGACATCCCGCAGATGGCTAACCCTGACGTCGTGTGTCACTCGGCCATGCGCCGCTTCCTCGACGTTCACCACACGGTCGAAAACCTCCCCTTTAGCCTGGATCTTGGCCAGTTCTCTCACGTGGAGGTTGCCGGTGATGCGGAGCTTGCTCGCGGGGAAATCCGCGCACTCTTGTGTCACTTGGCGGTCATGACGCCGGACGCGGCCTTGAAGATCGCGGTGCTGACCAGCCCTGAGAATCTCTCCCAGTGGGAGTGGATGAAGTGGCTTCCCCACATCCGCTCCGCCGAAGTGACCGACGCCCTGGGTGGCGCGCGTATGGTGTGCACGAGCTACGCCGAACTCGAGCAGCTCCTGGGCGAGGAAATGACGACCCGAGGCCACTTCCAGCCTCGAAACGACGCTAGCCCCTGGCCGCACCTCATCGTCGTCACCGACGGCCTTGAACTTCCCCCGGACTCCCACTTGGGTTCCATCGAGGGCTGCGCGGGCGTGACGATTATCAAGGTCCTCACCTCGTGGGGAATGTTCGCCTCTCCCACCGGCGTGCGCCTGCTCCTTCACCCAAGCTCGGACGAGCGCACCCCCATGGAGATCCTGCTCCTGGAAGCCAAGCCTGTGCTTGCCAACGCGGACTTCATGGGAATTCCGCAGGCCGAGGCCGTGGCCCGCCGCCTGACCCGCTTCTTGACCGCCGGCGGCAGGGATGCGGCAACCCCCGTCGGTAAGCCCGATCCCAAGCGTTCCCAAGACCTCATGGAATTGCTCAATATCGGGGATATTCGTGATTTCGATGCTGATCACCAGTGGAAGCGTAGGGTTGGCCGTGACCGCTTGCGCGTGCCTTTCGCGGTGACCCCCGAGGGCATCCCGGTTGTCTTGGACATCAAGGAAGCCGCCCAACAGGGTATGGGCCCCCACGGCCTGCTGATCGGTGCGACCGGTTCAGGTAAGTCCGAAGTGTTGCGTACCTTGGTCTTGGCCCTAGCGCTCACGCACTCTCCCGAACAGCTGAACTTCGTTCTGGTCGACTTCAAGGGTGGCGCGACCTTTGCGGGCATGTCTGATCTGCCCCACGTCTCGGCCATGATTTCGAACCTGGAATCGGAACTGTCCCTGGTTGATCGTATGGAGGACGCTCTCCACGGTGAAATGGTTCGTCGCCAGGAGATCCTGCGCGATGCGGGTAACTACGCCAACGTCACCGATTACGAAGAGGACCGTTTGGCCGGGAAACACAACTATCCTGTGCTTCCTGCGCTCTTCATCATCCTCGACGAGTTCTCTGAGCTCTTGACCGCGAAGCCCGATTTCGGCGAACTCTTCGTCGCCATTGGTCGTCTGGGCCGATCCTTGTCAATCCACATTCTGCTCTCCTCACAGCGCCTGGAGTCAGGCAAGCTCAAGGGCTTGGATTCGCACCTGTCCTACCGCATTGGTCTGAAGACTTTCTCCGCCTCTGAATCTCGAGAAGTCCTGGGCGTGACGGATGCCTACGACCTTCCTCCCTACCCGGGTTCGGGCTTCCTCCAGCCGGGCACGGATCAACTGATCCGTTTCCGCGCCTCCTACGTCGCAGCCCCGCCGCCGCCTCGTAGCGTACTGCCCAGCGCGCAGGCTGAAACCGCGCGTATCCGCCTGCTGCCTTTCTCTCTGGGAGAGGTGCTGGACGAGACTCCCGAGGATGACGTTCCCGAGGGCGGCCTCGTGGCTCCCGGCGACGAGCGCTGGGAGGGCATGACGGAAATCGACATCGCGGTGGCGCGCATGAAGGGCAAGGGAATGCCCGCCCACCAGGTGTGGCTCCCGCCCCTGGATGTCCCCGAGACCATGGATTCGCTCATGCCGGACCTGGCCGTGGATCCCGAGCTCGGCCTCATTTCGCACGAATGGCGCGCGAAGGGACCGCTGCACATTCCGCTCGGTATTGTCGACCTTCCCCACGAACAGCGCCGCGAGACCCTGGAGTACGACTTCTCCGGGGCCGGCGGTCACATGTCGATCCTCGGTGGTCCGCTTTCAGGTAAGTCCACCGCCTTGCGTTCTGTGGTCATGGCGCTGTCCTTGACACACACGCCGAAGGAAGTGCAATTCTTCGTCATTGATTTCTCGGGCACTTTCGCGGCTTTTGAGGGCGCAGCCCACATCGCGGGCGTTGCTTCCCGAGATGACGAGGACATCTTGAATCGTATGGTCTCTGAAATTGAGGGCATCATCGAGGACCGCGCCGCCTACTTCCGCGCGAACCGCATCGACTCCATGGCGACCTATCGCCGAGGCCGTGCACAGGGACGCTTCGACGATGGCTATGGCGATATCTTCCTGATCGTCGACGGTTGGGGAACCCTGCGAAGCGACTTCCCCGATGCGGAAGACCGTATTCGCCTCATGGCTGAGCGCGCGCTCTCCTTCGGTGTCCACTTCATTGCGACCGCGTTGCGCAAGATGGACTTCCGTCTTCAGATGCAGGATATTTTCGGTTCGCGTCTTGAGCTGCGCATGGGTGATCCTTCGGATTCGGAGTTCCGCCGCGAAAAGGGAAGCAAGGTCCCCGAGGGGCGCCCGGGTCGCGGTCTGTCGATGACGGGGCACCACATGCTGGTTGCCTTGCCGCGCGCCGATGGGATCCATGATCCTCAAACGATCGGTGAAGGTGTCGAGGCGACTCTTGTTCGCATTGCTTCCGCGACCGAGCTTGGTCCGCGCCTGCGCCTGCTGCCTGAGAAGATCACAGTCTCGCAGATCGAGGCCATTCACGGTCCGCAGAAGAGGATCGTTCTGGGTCTGGAAGAACGCCGCTTGAAGCCGTGGACTTTCGACCTCGACAACGAGTCGCACATGTACGTTTTTGGCGATGCGAAGTGCGGAAAGAGTTCCTTCTTGCGCAACCTGGGCAATCAGGTCTTGGCCAAGCCGGGAAGTCGGCGCGCCATGCTGGTCGTTGTCGATGTTCGCCGTTCCCTTCTGGGCGAGTGGAGCGAACAAGACATGCCGATGTACATCTCGAACCGTGACGAGATCTTGGGCAGCATGGAGGCGGTTGCCGAGCAGCTGCGCATGCGTCTTCCCGGACCGGACGTCACTCCCGAGCAGTTGCGTCAGCGCAACTGGTGGAAGGGGTCAGAGGCGTGGGTCTTGGTCGATGACTACGACTTGATCTCTACGGGTGGTTTGAGTGGTTCGCCGCTTGCTCCGCTGATTCCCTTGCTGTCTCAGGCGCAAGACATTGGTTTCCACTTGGTGATTACTCGCCGTATGGGTGGTGCGTCGCGTGCAGCCTACGAGTCTGTTTTGCAGGCCCTGTCTGAACTGTCAGCAACGGGCATCATGATGTCGGGTAACCCCTCAGAGGGCATGGTCATTGGCCGCGAACGTCCGCGTCTGCTTCCCAAGGGTCGAGGCCTGGTCGTCTCACGCGATCAAGGAACCTTCTTGGCGCAGATGGCGTGGGATGAGTCGCGAGCCTAATAGCCAGATTTTTCTGCTGCTTTCTTAGTCTTGAAACGCGGGACTCCCAGCGAGTTTGATGTTTCAGATGGTAGCTTGTCGCCTGGTAAGTTCGCTGACCGGGCGGGGTTTGCGCGTTTCACGTGCTGGTGTGGCCGGTCACAACGGAAAGCTGTGAACTGTGGCAGATAAGATCACTTTCGACCGCGCCGGGGCCGGAATTGTTGAGAAGAAACAGTGGCAGGATGCTGAGTCTTTGGGACAGATCGGCGCTTCTGCGGGACGCATCTCTTCATCTGGTGTAGCCGTTGCCCTTCCTGGTCCTGGCGGCTCGGGTCCGCAGGAACTGACGTCTGCTGTGGATGCCTTCAATAAGGCAATGTCCATGGTTATTCTCGAATATTCGGATGCCGCGTCGAATTTGGGCTCGGGCGTTGCAAGCGCATCGGCGAACTTGGATGCAACTGAGAACTACAACCGTGAACGTGCAGCGAAACTTGGAGTGGAGTGGAATAAATGAGCATCGATCTTCGCCCAGGCGCAACTGCCCTTGAGTCTCCCAAGCCCGTGCCGATGGCCCCTGAGGTTGCATCCCGCTGGACTGCCATTAGTTCAGCTTTGACGCAGACTCAGGCTGTCCAAAATGCGTCGATTCCCCCTGAATCGTGGACCGGCGCAGCCGCAGATGCTGCTTCTTCTGAGATTCAGGCACTGGGTGGGAAGCTTTCGGATCTTGCCGGAGCTTTCCCCGGTCCCGCGAATTCACTGAAAACCTGGGAAGATCGCAATAACCAGGGTATTCAGACGATCGAGGGCCTCCAGCAGCAGTGGGATGATGCAATTACAACCTACAAGCAGAGGATGGCCGAGATTAAGGCGCAAGCTGACTCGGACAAGGAATACAATCCTGCTCCAGATCGCAAGGCAGCACGTGAGACTCTGTCTTCTGCCCAAGCTCCGCTGAAGAAGTCGTATAACGACGAAATTCACCAGCTTGATGAGGCTGCAAAGACGGCTGCAACCGCAATTCAGAAAGCTTCGGATGACAAGATCTCGCCTGATGCAGTAAAGGCTGGGCGCGCCGCGGTCGGTGCTGCACTCTTCGGCTCAGATATGCCTATTTGTGATGGTGCTGCTGAGTGGGACTATGCGCGTGATGTTGCGCCTGAAATGTTGAATGATATTGAAAAGGCAGCAAACTCAGAAGGCTACCTGACTGAAGAACAGGTGAAGAAGCTTCAGGATAAGTGGGGTAAGGATCTTCAAAATCCATTCTGTGTTCAGGCGATGTCAGATGCGTACCGCGAAAAGCACGGAGGCAAGGGTGAGTTCTCTGAGGTACTCAATAAGCTTGTTATTAATACTTCGGGTGATCCTTACTGTTCGGATGAATCTGAGGTAGCGGCGCGAAATTCGTTGGTAAAGGATATTGGGACTGCAATGGTCCTTTCGACTGGCGGTGTGAACGCTTCTGACCTTGAGGGTATTGCCCGTAGTGAGACCTACGCGCAAATGAAAGACCATCTCTTCGGACAAGATGGTAAAACAAGCATCTCCAAGATGGAGAAAGCAAATATCAAGAGTTTCGAGGCGACCGGTGAGCAGGAATTTCCTCGAAGCCCATCTAGTGGTGGTCCCACGATGCAGGGATATCAGATTTTTACTCAGGCAACGACTTATGCCGGAGTAAAAAATCCTGATCTAGCATTCGGACAAGCGATCTATGAAGGCGGAGACAAATCTTTCGCGTCGAAGCTCGTTCAATACGATCACGATTATGAAGCAGGGATCAGGCAGGGAATTAATTCCGCGGGGTACATGAATTTAGTCCACTACACGGCCGCGGATGAGGCTGCATTTGACCAATGTAAAGATCCGCTTCAGTCACTGTATGTCTTATCGGATACTCCGGATAGCCTGCAGTATTCGAATTTCGCTTCAGAGCATCATGCGCTTGCTAAAGCCGAGCAGGGACGTTTGGGTGCATTGCGTGGTTTCCTGACTCAAGATACGCCGTTTGAGGTGGATAACGACTGGGATCGTAACGGCAAGGACAGCTCAGAGAAAATTCCAATGGTCCGTTACTTGACGGGTAACCGGAATTATGGCGATAAGCTGTATGAGGGCTTCAGTGATCATGGCGATGCGTTTGGCACAATGATCGAAGACGCAACCCATCCCCTGAGTGATGCTGAGAAGGGGATTCTGGGCGACGACTGGAAGAGGGCCTCGAATGAACAGGCGCGTGTCGTCGGCAACTTCACCGCAGGATATCAAGACGGGCTTGATCATGATGGCGAAAAGGATGGAGCTCAAAGCCACTTTGGTTCAGAGAATTCGAAGCTTCGTTCACACGCTGGCATGGTCCTTGGGAACTGGGCAGAGAGTCTTGCCTCAATGGACGGGGATAGCGCAGGCGGTTCATCGCTTAAAGCAGGTCAGACCGTTGGTGAAGGTCGTATGAGTCCGACAACTGGACAGGCCCAATTCACCCTATCTCCGAAACTTCGCGATGCGATTTATGCCAAGGGCGGGTTGTTCACTGACCTCGGTTTTGATAATCCGAAGCAGATTGCGGGCCAAGATACGGATAACCCCTTCGATGACAAGTTTGAAGGCGGTCGCCCCCCTGCACTCAGTGCCGTCCAGGCGGGAGCGTATGCGGGCTATAAGCATGACCTGGCTCAAGCTATGGCCGGGGACTATCACGTTGATACGAGTGATACGACGCCTGGTTCGACGTGGAGTCAGAATGTCACTGATCGTGTGAATAAGTGGGGTGGGCTCTTTGAGCATCTTGATACAGCAACAGCGGATGTTAAAGGGCTTAATTATGATCGGATTGCTGAGCGCAATCAGTTGATCCGACAGGGGATTGATGCGGTGTCATCGGTGGTTCCGTATGACGCGCTTCCCGGTGGCAAGATCGTCGAGTCATTGGCTTCATCATCCGTCGATGGTGCAAAGAATAAGGTCCTTGATGAGTTTCTTCCGACGGACTTTACATCTGCGAAGCTTAATGATGCTGTTAATAGTCATTACGCGGCGAATGAGCAGGTCGCAGATACCCTTGCTGAAACTTATGCTTCGGGCGATCAATGGGCGAATTCTGAAGATAAGTCAAAGCAGGAACTTGTTTCGCAGTTCCTGAAGGAAGAAGCTGTCCATAGTGACGGTGTTAAAGCGCAAGGTGATGGGGATTTGCCGTCCTACAATTCGATGTCGGAAACGCAGCAAGGGCGTTTCCGGGCGTTTTTGAAGGAGCATACCTATTTGAAGGCGCCGCTTGAGGCTGCTGATAAGACAACCTGGGATTCTTTCACGAAGCTGCGGTTGACACAGTAAAACTAAAGAAGCTGGTGACAAGTACGTAGTCAGCTGCTTTGCCAGCGTTGAGGGTGGTGCCTGTAGATTGTTTCTGCAGGTACCACCTGTATTCGGTGCATGAGATCTTGAGTTTTCAGGATATTTAATGGTTCGCGGAGTACTCTGCAAAGAAAATTGACAAGGCAAGTGTATTTGCCGGGTATGGAGTTTCTCCTGATCACGTGCGGAAGGAACAGTGCGGTGGCCAGTGATATTACCTATAGCAGCGACGGCGTCGGTGTTGTCGCAAAGGCACAGTGGGAAGACGCATCGAAGCTTCGGTCAATACGTGCTTCGCTCAACGGACTTTCCGAAAGCAGCGTTGCTTTTGATTTACCTCTGTGGGATCAAGGTGGGGCTCAGAGTTTGAGGAGCGCCGTCGAGTATTTTGACAGCACGATGAAAATGGTAATCGACGAATATGCGGATGCTGCGGAAAATCTAGGGTCAACTGCTCAGAGTACGGGTGCAAACTTCAGCGCAACTGAGCAGCATAATCAAACAAGTGCAACTAGGGCGGGAGCGATGCTGAAATGAGTGTGACAGTTAGCGCGTCTGAAATTGGTAGCGAAGGCATTAGTCTTCTTCCTGGAGCAACAGTTTTAAAACTTCCCAAGAATGTTCCCGAGGCATCGGTAATCGGTGATATGTGGAAGAAAGTCGGTTCGGGAATTTCTGCTACGCAGTCCGTGCTAAATCAAGGTCTTCCCACCGAGCAATGGACGGGTGCAGCTGCAGACGCTGCCGCTTCAGAAATTCAGACTTTGGGTGGAAAGCTGTCAACTCTCGCAACTGCTTTCCCGAAGCCTGCGGGAGAGCTCAAAACATGGGACACACAGGTTAAGTCCGTCATTAGGAGAGTTCAGGGATATCAGCAAGAATGGGATGGTGCGGTTGCTAAGTACAACCAAGAAATAAGACGTATCTCAGACGCAAAAGCTGCTAGTTCGGACTATGACCCAGAACCAGAACACAACGCCGCAATTGCAAATCTAAGGCGTACTCAGCAATCCCTTAGAGCTATGTATAAGTGTGATCTTCAGTATCTAGATCAAGAAGCTCATCGGGCAGCTGGAAACATTCGCGGCGCTGTTGGTTTGATCATCCCGCCAGATGTGGTTAAGGGAGGTCGAGATGCAATTGGCGTGGCACTGTGCTCGTCTATGCCCATCGCCAGCGGTGCAGCGCAGTGGGCTGCCGCGCAGCATGAAGCGCCGCAGATGACTGCGGATCTAGCTGCGGCCGCAAATTCTAAAGTACCTTTGACAGAAGCTCAGATAAACATGCTACAGGCGAAGTATGGAGACAAGCTCAAAAATCCTTTCTATGTCCAAGCAATGATTGCCTATTACCGAATGAAGCACGGTGGAAAAGCCGGCAATTTTGCAGACATGATGAATAGACTGCTGATTAATACTTCTGGTACCTATCCGCCTGTTCCTGGAGAGGTCGCGACTCGGAATGCTTTCGTTGGCACATTGGGAACCGCGTTAGTCCTCTCGACGGGAGGAACTAACGTTTCGGGTAGACATATGACGACTATTAGCGAGGCCTTTGAAAAGAGCAAGGGCATGCTTCGGGGGCCTGACGGCAAGACGACTATTGCAGAAATCGCAAAGACGAATGTTCATGAAATTGGTGAAGTCGGTCGAAAGAGTTACTATCGATTCGATTCGAAGACTGGGCCACTGGTGGTAAATGGCTTCGATATTTTTACCCAAGCTACCGCTTACGCCGGTTTGAATAATCCCGACTTAGCTTTTGGCCAGCAGGTCTTTGACGGGGGAAACGATTCCCTTGCTGCTCAACTGGTGAAGTACCATCACGATGAAAAATGCGGACAGCACTCCGACTTAACGAATTCACATGTTGAGAGTGCCTACTCGTCTAACAATGATTTTGATATGCGGTCGGTTCCGTCAGCGTCAGCGACGGCGTATTGCTATCCGTTGATTGGATCATCCTCGACGGACCTGACAGTAGCTAGACAGTGTGCGGATCCCCTTCAGTCGTTGTTTATTCTTTCTGATACTCCAGATTCGATGCAGGTTGAGGGCTTTGCCGCGAAGCATCCTGAACTTGTAAATGCTGAGCAGAGCAGATTGATCTCAGTTCGGTCTTTTTTGAATCAAGATACGCCGTTTAAAGTCACTGGTGATTGGGATCAACATGGCGGGGCCACAAACGAGAATATTTCGATGACGCGCTATCTAACAGGTAGTTGCGATTATGCCGGAAATGGACTGAGCGGCTTCGTTGATAGAGGAGACGCCTATGGGAAGTTGATCGAAGATACTACTCAGCCTCTTGATGAAGCTACGAAGACGAGAATTGGAGTGAGTGCGGCGAATAAAATAGCTAATTCTCAGGCGCTGATCGTTGGAAATTTCGCTGCTGGATACCAAGATGGGTTGGTTCGTTTCGGTGGCGAAGTAGGCGATCATGGATTTGGAGCGATTAATTCATCTCTTCGGTCCCATGCTGGGACAATCTTAAAGAACTGGGTCGAAAGCTTTGCAACTTTGGATGCTAACAATGGTCTTGATGGTGCTCAGACGGCCTATAATACCGTTTCGACGCGTGGTGGGGTTTCTACAATCGATAGTGCTCGTTTCGGTCTTTCTAAAAATCTCTGCGATGCAATATTCGGAAATAAAGCGGGAATGAAGGGTAAAGGACTTTTTGATGATCTTGCTTTTGATAAACCGAAACAGATTGCTGGAATGGATACGCCGGATAATCCTTTTGATGATCAATTCGAAGGAGGGCGGCCTCCAGCTTTGCAAGCGATCCAGATGGCTGCGTATGTTGGGTATAAGTATGACCTGAGTCAAGCGATGCACGATACAGGAGGAGCCGTTTGGGAGAGCGCAGTTACCGATAGCGTGAAAAAGTGGACTCCGATATTCGCGCACCTTGATTTTACTGACAGCGATCTTCAGGGGCTCGATAAAGACTCAATTTCAAGTCGAAACACGATGATTCGAAAGGGAGTCGACGCGGCATGGTCGCTAGTGCCGTTCAGTAAAATGCCCGGGGGTCAAGTTGTTCAAGTTTTTACCTCGACTGTTGCTGGCGAAGGGAAGTCTTCTCTGCTGGATCAGTATCTCCCTACGGATTTTTCTTCTCAAAAATATTTGTCAATGGAAGAGGCAGCTGATAAGGCTTCAAGAGAGGTTTCAGATACTTTAACTTCGACATTTCAATCGCAGGAAGAATGGCCTAATCCAGAACATAAAACAAAGCAGCAATTAATTGCGGAGTTTTTGGCGGATGAACAGGGGCAGGACGCAAAGGAGGGGCCTGTAAAAGCCACGTCGGATGGAGGGCTTCCTGAATATAGTGCGATGACGCCCAAGCAACAGCTTAGGTTTCAAGACTTTTTGAGTGCTCATACCTATTTGAAGGGACCTCTCGAAAGTGTGCGGGAGAGTACTTGGACATCCTTATTTCTTAAAGATAAAAAATAGTTAGAGGTCTATGGGTTTCAGTTCTTTTCGAGAGTCTGTTTGCTGTGTTGCGGCTATCCTGAGTGGGATATCCACTGGTTAGTGTGGTTGGTAGCAGGGGATTGATGTGGTGTCGTCGGTGGTTCCGTATGACGCGCTTCCCGGTGGCAAGATCGTCGAGTCATTGGCTTCATCATCCGTCGATGGTGCAAAGAATAAGGTCCTTGATGAGTTTCTTCCGACGGACTTTACATCTGCGAAGCTTAATGATGCTGTTAATAGTCATTACGCGGCGAATGAGCAGGTCGCAGATACCCTTGCTGAAACTTATGCTTCGGGCGATCAATGGGCGAATTCTGAAGATAAGTCAAAGCAGGAACTTGTTTCGCAGTTCCTGAAGGAAGAAGCTGTCCATAGTGACGGTGTTAAAGCGCAAGGTGATGGGGATTTGCCGTCCTACAATTCGATGTCGGAAACGCAGCAAGGGCGTTTCCGGGCGTTTTTGAAGGAGCATACCTATTTGAAGGCGCCGCTTGAGGCTGCTGATAAGACAACCTGGGATTCTTTCACGAAGCTGCGGTTGACACAGTAAAACTAAAGAAGCTGGTGACAAGTACGTAGTCGGCTGCTTTGTCAGCGTCGAGGGTGCTAAACGCGTATCACACGGTGTGTGCTTGAGTTTTTCCCTGTTTTGAAGAAGAGGTCGTTGAACTGGTAATTTAATGATCGATCTATTCGCACGCCAAATGGGGATACGAAGGTATTGCTCAGGCAAGTGGTTTTACCACGTTGGAAAGAGAAGAGTACTTCCAATGACCGGAGCTGAAAAATCGACCGCCGACCAGATTAATTTCGACAGTGCTGGAGTCGGCGTTGTTGCGAATGACCAGTGGACTGACGCTGACACTCTTGCGGGGATCGGTGCGTCGGCTAAACGTATTTCAACGAGCTCTGTTGCTTTTGCTCTTCCCGGTCCTGGGGGTGAAGGCCCGAGTGAGTTGCTCCAGGCGGCGAAAAATTTTACTGACGCAATGTCGATGGTCGTCTTAGAGTATTCAGATGCTTTTGCGACCTTGGGTTCTGGAGTTGATAGCGCTCGCAAGAACTTTGACAGCACTGAGCAGTACAACCGTGAGCGTGCGGCTCGCTTGGGAGTTGAGTGGAACAAATGAGTGGCGTTGATTTTCGTTCTGGTAGTTCGGCTCTAGAGGCTCCGAAGGCTGTTTCTTCAGCTTCTGAAGTCGCTTCGCATTGGAGGGCAACGGGTTCGGCGTTGGCCAACAATGTTCAAGCTGTTCAGAATGCCTCGATTCCCACTGAACAGTGGTCGGGCCAAACAGCTCAGGCCGTTGTTACCGAGATCCGGACAATGGGTACGAAAGTCTCATCCTTGTCAGGGAAATTCCCTGAGCCAGCGGGTGTGCTGGAAACGTGGAGGGGTGAGGTCGATACTGCTATTTCTGAGGTCAAGACACTTCAGGAAGAGTGGGATACTGAGCTGAGCAACTATTACGATAGGGTCGCGCAAATTGAAGCTGATGCTGCAAGCGACCCAGATTATGATCGTGAAGCTGCTTTGGCAAGAGCTCGTCAGGAGATCATCAGCAAGCAGAGTGATCTTAAAAGTTCGTATGACAAGAAGATTACGGCGCTCAGTACAGCTGCAAGTGAAGCGGCAAAGACAATCAATGGAATCGCGGATAGCGTAGTCCCTCGCGAGGCCGTAAAGGCTGGACGCAGCGCCGTTGGAGCGGCGATCTTCGGATCGGATACTCCCATTGTTGATAGCGCTGCAGAGTGGCAATACGCCCAAGAGCTTGCTCCGAAGATTGCGGACGCTCTGAAAAAGGAACCCATGACAGCTGCGGATGTCCGCTTGTTTAACGAAAAGTACGGCGAACATCTTTCGAATCCCTATGTTGCCGCTGCTGTAGCGGAGCGTGTGAGTATCGACGATATCAATAAGGCGTCGATTGCTGCTTACGCGACTGGATTTGATAACAACGGACTGATAACGAACAGCTCCTTTGAAGATTTCAACAAGAATCTTGGAGCCTTGATGGTGATGGCAACGGGAGGGAGTAATCTCTCCGGAAAGACGATTGACGCCCAAGCGTCTTTCGATCTCATGTCCGAGCACCTGATTGGTAAAGATGGTGCAACGGTCTCCCAGATTTTTGATACGAAACTTGATGAATTAAAAGAGAGTGGCTGGACGACGTATACACATCCTGGCACTGATCTTCGCCCTGAAAAGAAACTGTTTGGCTACGATATTTTCGCTCAGCTTGCGGGGCATGCTGCCAGTGAGAATCCCTCTCTTGCGCTGAGTGCAAACTTCTACGATAAGCCCTCAGCGGGGTCTTCTGTTTTTGCGGATATTGTTAAATTTGATCATGATTCGCAAGGCTACTCCTCCAGGCTAGCAATGGGAGCGATCCCGGAGACCTACCAATTGTGTGGATGCGATCCCACCCTTCCAGCTGACAAAGTGCTGCAACGTTTCGATCCAGTGCAAGCGGCGCTTGAACTGTCCGATACTCCGGATGGTTTGGACGAGAAGAGCGCACCAATCCTTCATCAGAGTGAAGAGAATCGCCTTGGTGCACTGAGGCGCGTTCTAGATTCGAATATCGACTTTGATCCGGTTGAGAGTGTGGCGAGCGTTGGCAAACCGTATGACAAGAATGCGGAGCCGATGTCGATGGCTCGTTACCTTGTTGGTTGGCGCGGAGGCGCGCAATTTGGAGACAGGGCTTTCTATGATCAAGGCGAAGCCTTAGGTGATGTTCTTGCTGATGCGTCGAGGCCTGCGTCGACGATGTTCCCTCCCAATGGAAATGACTACGTGGGTGGGGAAGACTCGGATGCATATAGAGAGGCCCAAGCCAAATACGAGGCTTGGAAAGAAGATGCAATGCATCGCGCCTCGATTGCGGGGAATGCTATAGCCGGCTATCAAAATGGCTTGGATCGAGACAACGGTAGTATTTGGGGAACCCGTGACAAGATCGGGGGTGAGGATGTCTTTGGTCAGAACAGTGCCGCTTTACGATCTTGGATGGGTTCAATTATTTCGCCGTATGTTGGAGATCTTGCGGCAGATATGTCTAATGGTTCAGATTCGACTGTCGAGGCTTGGGGTGGTGAACCAACCAATGGGCGTGCTCACATGAAGCTAAGTGTCACTCTGGCGAACAAACTTAGGGGGGCTAACGGCCTGTTGGCAGATCTAGCATTCGATCAGCCGACGGTTATAAACGAAGGCGATCCAAATAATCCCTTGGATGATCGGTATGAGGGTGGTCGAATGCCAGCGTTGAAGCTGGTTCAAACCGCCGCTTATGACGGTTATATGAAAGACGCTGCTGAGGGACTGACACAGCCTGATCCGGAACTTCGAAGCAAGTTTGTGAAGAGCGCAACTGATAGGTGGACAACTTTGATCCATGAATCTTTTGACGCCTCTGTCGATCAAGCGGTTTCGATCGGTACTTCAAAGGATGAAGCAAATCGACAAATTCGTGAGCTAGTTGGTTTTATTTCATCAAAGGGTATTTCTGCGGTTTCAAGTGGTCTTCCTGTCGGTGGCGATCTGACTAAAGCGGCAATGAATGCGGCGAGTGGAGCGGTCGCGGATGCGTTCGTTCCGGTAGATAACGCGGAGAAGGCGATGGGCGGCCGCAGTGGGCAAAATATTGTGACACATGACTTGATGCAGGACGGTTTAGCCCGTGCGATGTACGAGTCGGGTCAGTGGACCGAGCTCAATGGAAGAGTCGATCTCTTACAAGACCCCACCTTGCTGAAGCAGAGGGTTCCTTTCGCTCTTAATTCTGATGGGAGCTTAAAGCCTTGGACTTCCTTGACTGCTACTGAAAGGGCAGCAGTTAAGGACTACTTCAGGCAACCTGAGAGTGATTTCCAGGAGGCCTATGATCACCAGGGCTTGGTGCAGAAAATTGCAGGTCTGGATTCGGGGAATAACTAGCCTAATTCCGCCTGTCGTAACTATCTGAGGGCTGTTGCCTGCGGGCTTTTCCCGCAGGCAACACTCTTTTAGTATCTGTTAAGGTTGAAATGTTATAGTTCTTGCAATTACATGATCGACGGGGCTCCATGCTTGCCGGCTTTCCATATTGATTGAGGTTCGTAATGCCAACACAGAGTTTGCCAACAATTTCTTTTGACCGTGCGCAAGTGGGCATCGTAGAGAAAGCGCAGTGGACTGACGCGGAAGATCTCGGTCAACTTGGTGCAGCTCTCGGCGCATTATATGTTTCCGATGTAGCACAAGATTTACCCGAAGGCGATAATTCAGGCGTTGGAGCCTTGAGAGCTCGTCTTGAAGATTTCCGTACGTCAATGAGTTGGGTGGTTCTAGAAACGTCAGACGCATGTGCAGAACTTGGTTCGGGGCTATCTGATTTCTCTGCAAATATGGACAGCACTGAAACGCACAATACGCAAAAGGCGCATGATGCTGCAGCTCGTCTCGGTTTAGAAGAAGGAGATCTCTGAAATGATCGATCAGACCCCAGGTGAGACCTATTTTGCTCAGGTACCTGACATTTCAGCGCGGGCTGCAGAAGTTGGCTCAAAATTTCTGAGTTACAGTACTGGTATTGAGCATACTCAAGTTGCGCGGAACAAGTCGTTGCCTCCGGAAGAGTGGACCGGAGCCGCCGCGGATGCTGCTTCTGAAGAAATCAAAACATTGGGTGAAAAGGCAACAGAACTTGCCCAAGTGTTCCCGAAGGCAAAAACAGAGTTGGACGAGTGGCCAACGGCAGTGAGTGATGCTCGTAGTACCATCGACTCAATCCGGCAGCAGTGGGATAGTGCTATTTCAACTTATAATTCTGCCATTCGTAATGCCAACAAACTCGCAGGAAATGATCCTGACAAAAAAATCTTGACAGATGCTGCCTATCAAACAGCTGAGGCTGAACAGACAAGGCTCAAGGATGAATACACGACGTGCATTAATAACCTTGATGACTCAGCGCAAACTGTCGCGGACAAGCTCTTAGAGGTGCGCAGAGGCTATGTTTCAGACCAAGCGGTTTCGCGCGGTAGGGGTGCTGTTGCAGCTGAGATCTTTACCTACGATACGATGCCGATCGTTGGTGGCGCGGCCAACTGGCAGTACGCACAGGAGGCTGCTCCTGCCTTACTTCGCGATTTGGAAGCGGCGGCAGACTCTGAAGGCCCTTTGTCTGCCGATCTGATTCAGCAGCTTCAAGATACCTGGGGTGACCGTCTTAAGAATCCGTTCTTCGTCCAAGCTATGGCGGACTTGTATCATGCTAAGCACCCGGGTGCGGGTGACTTTTCGGATATGTTTAACCGCTTGGCACTTAAGACAAGCGTTCTTGAACCTTACGGAAAAATGGACGAATCTGAAAAAGCGCTGCGAAATCGATGGCTACAAACGCTTGGGACGACGATGGTTTTGTCCACTGGTGGTCTTAATGCTGGAGACTATGCCGGTGTCGAGGTTAGCGAGAGCTTCGCGACAGTCAAAAATGCACTTGTAGGGCGCGATGGAACGACAACGATCGCCCAGCTTGAAACAAAGAACATTGATTCATTTATAGCGACGGGTAACAAAGACTATAGTTGGCACTCTAATTTTGCAGGCGGGGCACACGGTACTGGTTTTGACATCACAACTCAAGTGATGGGTTTCGCTGCAGCTAACAATCCTAACTTGGCTTTTGGGCAGGCAGTGTATGAGGGTGGCGACAACTCTTTAGCATCCAAGCTTGTCCAGTACGATCACGATTGGCCGAGTACTTTAGGCCTCCGTGCGGCTTATACTGCTCCAGGTCAGTTTCCCCTTGCTTACGATATTCCTGGCTATGAATCCGCGGTTCAGCAGTCGACAGATCGTTTGCAGGCATTACTCTCGCTATCCGATACTCCAGATTGGATACAGCAAAAGGACTTTCCTGCAAAGTCGCACGATCCTCTCATGTTAGCGGAACAGAACCGTCTGGAGGCTGTGCGAGACTTTATGAATAAACCGACGCCGTTCACGGTCAATGGTGATTGGGACTATGATGAGAAACACTCGAAGACTGACGAGACAATTCCAATGATTCGCTATTTAACTGGAAGCCGTCACCCTTCCGGGTTGGGAATCGACCCGAAGTTTGTTGACGAGGGAGAGGCTTTAGGCAAAATGGTTGAAGATTTAACGAACCCGCTAGATGAACATACTGAGGCTCTTCTTGGGCAGGACCGAGCGCAGGCTGCCGGTAAAGCACAAGCGAAGGTCGCCGGTAATTTTATTGCTGGCTATCAGGACGGACTTGATCAGACAAGCAAATTGACTGACGAGGGGGAAGACATCTACGGGAGAAATAATCCAAAGCTTCGATCGCACGCGGGAACTGTTATGGCGAATTGGATTGAGAGCTTTGCGGATCAAGGTGACTCTCCGTGGGATGCTCAGACTGCAAAGGAGAGTGTTACGGACGGGAACCAAAGCGTTTCGACAGGAAGGCCGAGGTTTGTCTTTAGTAAAAATCTGCGCGACGCGGTTCTCGCACCTCAGGGTGGTATATTGACCGATCTTGCGTTTGATCAGTCGGCACTAGATAGAGTCAATGAACGTGCTTATACACTCTACAAACGAGATGTAGCGCTAGCGATGAACGACTCTCACAATGGCGCCACGTCTATTCAACAATCAGTGGATGCTGTCAATAGGTGGGGGTCTATTCTCGCTCATATTGAGGCTGCACCGGCAGGGATGCATGGACTTGAACATGAGGCGGTTGTGCGTAGAAATGAAGCAGTCCGTAATGCTGTTGATGTCTTGGCATCGGTAGTTCCACTCGATAAGATTCCCGGAAATAAAGTTAGTGATGCGCTCGTTTCGGCTGCCTTCGATGGCGCGAAGGACTCTCTACTTGAAAGTTATCTCCCCACGGACTTTTCATCCCAAGACTTGCAAGCTCGCTTGAATGCTAGCTATGCGACGGCAAATAGTATTCAGGACTCCTTAGTGGAAAACTTTTTGTCGCGAAGCGATTGGCCTAATGTCGAAGGAAAGACTAAAGAAGAACTCATTAACGCCTTCTTTGAACAACAAGGCAGTGGTAATACAGACCCTGCTGATGGGAGTCCCAACGACATTGTCCGTGACGAGAACGGGAACTTGCCCCCGTATACTTCTCTGACTGAGGATCAGAGGCGTCGGCTGAGAGGGTTTTTAAGTACTGACACAGATCTGCAAGCTGCGCTAGACGCTGCTGAAGGTGTGTCTTTCAGCGCGTATATGGACGATGGCTTTAAGCTGCATCTTAAAGCGAAATAGTTGCTGTACGTGGGGCTATTGGACTTTAGCAATGGCCCCACTGTGTCCATCCCATCATGAGCTAGTGTGCTCCATACCCGTTGTGGAAAGTTTTGGTGTTACCCCTCCGCCGAGATGCTCCCGATCACGGGGAGCCACTCGCGGGGAATGCGCTCGGCAATGAAACCGGCCTGATTAAACGGGTCGGCTTCCAGTAGCTCCAGAGCGCCGGCAGCGTCCTCGGCGCGCACAATGATCAGCGCGTCATGCGTACCGCTGTAGGGACCCGCCGCAATCAGACGGCCCTGCGTTGCAAGCTCGCCATTAAATGCGCGGTGCGTGGGGCGGATCTCTGCCATTTCCTCGTCGCGGTCAGTGACGTAGTGGTATTCGACGGTGAAAACCTTCATTTTTCCTCCTCGATTAGGAACACTCTTCACGATATACCGACGAAGTTCTCGACGGGAAATGAAAAGGGGCACGAGACCGAAGTCTCGTGCCCCTCACGTTCATTCTCTTACCACTGGTCACCCTGATCGCGTGCGGCAACCGGCTTCAATGCAGCAGCACTACCAGCCGAAAGCCCAGCGGCCACAGGAACCTGCTCCTCAACGCCATCCACGCGAACGGCCTTGAATCCCGCCAGCGCCTGACGCTTTGCGCGCTCCTTCTCTTCCTTCGAAGCAGTAGCAGCAGGAATACCACCCAAAGCGCCGCGTCCCATAGCCGAAGAAGCCGCGCGTCCAGCCGAAGCTCCAGCTGCCGCGTTTCCGCCAGCAGTTGCGCCGCTGCCCTTCACACCAGTTGAAGCCGAAGAGCTTCCCGCCTTCGCAGCGGAAGCGGCACCTTTAGCAGAAGCAGCCGCTCCTCCCTTTGCAGAAGGTGCGCCAACGCGCGTAGAGGCAGATGCAGCGCCCTGAGTAGTCGTTGCCCCGCGCGGACCAACGCCAGCAGTCCGTGCACTAGCCGCCGACGAAGTTCCCTTCGCAGTGCCAGCCGTGCCCTTCGCTCCGGCAGTTCCAGTCCTGGACGCGCTCGCAGCCGCGCCCTTCGCTCCGGCTGTTCCAGTCTTCGAGGCGCTCGCAGCCGAGCCTGTTGCCCCTGTTGCTCCCGTGGCACCGGTAGTCGCACCACCGGCAGGGCGGATGCTCGCTGCAGCGCGTGCACGCGCTGACATGGTCGCTGCGCGGTTCGTTGAAGCAGCACCGCCCTGAGCCGAAGTACCTGCACCAGCAGTACCGGTCGCACCGGGAGCGCCGATTCCGCGCGGGAAACCAGAACCCGTCCGAGCAGCTCCGTTTGCCGGCGGAGCACCTGTATTGAAAGAACGAGCAGCGTTACCCCAGTTTCCAGCCTGGGCAGTGCCGCGAGGAGTAATTGCTCCACGTTCAAGATCGTTGAGCACCCGTGAAACAACATTCGATGATGACAGTCGAGCGCTCGTCGAAGGGGCGAGCTTACCACCAGCAGGAACCGTTCCGAACTGCGATGAGGCCGCACGAGAAGCAAGAGCGCCCATGGAGCTCCCGACGGAGGTCGTCATGCTTGACATTCGACCAAGACCCGCTAAGACGCCGCCCGTTGACAGTGCACCGCCCGAAATAGCGAGGTTCCTTGAACGTGAAGAAACCCCGGTGATGTCATCATCAGAGTGCCAACGAGGGTCGTTTGCATCGGTGACTGGAGCCGGAACATATCCCCCAACCGGGCCGTCCGCAGTCATGTATCCGCCAATCGGCATAGTCGTAACGTCCACGCCCGCCAGAACAGATGATGATGGCACAACGGAGGGCAGAGTCGTCACGCCGGCAATTGGACCGTCGGTAGATCCAGAGCGACCACCACTGGGAATTGATGGGTAATTTCTCCCGCTTGGGCTTTGTTCCGGGGAACTATCTGTACTTGGGGCCCCGACTGCCTTGGCCTCTGCGGCCTCTTTTGTAAAACCAGAGGAAGCCGTTGTCACGTCGGCATTCATAGTGTCCAACGCTGCCTGTGCAGCCGCTTCGCGCTGCGTATTGCGTTGCACTGCGAGACTCCGAAGGTGATCTTCGACGTCTTTTGCAAATGTCGGAGATTCGCGTGAGTAGGCCATTTCGGCCATCTTGCGATCGCGTGCGGTGAGAAGGACGGGACTGAGCGTCCCGTGTGTTGTCTTCGCGGTCGTCATCGCCGCACGGGCTTCGGTGTGCGCGTTGTTCACCGTCTGAAGGCGAGTTTCAAGAACATCCAATTGGGTCTGGAGGTCTGATACGCGCTGCTCAAGAGCTGCGCGTGTCACTCCTTGGACCCCGAGATTTTGCGAGAAGGTTGTGCAAGCCTCTCGAAGAGATGTGATCTGCGTTTGGATGTTCGTGATCATCCCCGCATCGGGATCGGAGTAGTCAAGCTGGGCGACCTCGGTCAATCGGTCGTAGAGCGGAGAAGCGGGCGTGCTATCCATGAGCAGTCTTTCTTGGAGGAAACGAGCAAGATTAAGTGGAGTGGCCTCGATGACGAATGCGTCAGGAAGGCATATTTAGTGATACAAGTTCTGATCGATAGGCCCGGGCTGATGCACACCGAAAGGATCGTCAGGCGTCGACGACGTTGGCCAAGCAGGTGTTGTTGGCGTTGAAGAAGGCGTCGGGCGCGCGATCATCGGAGGCACTTGTGGAGTTGTCTGAGAAGTAGACCAAGGATTCGTCACAAGCGTGGACTGATTGGCCGTAGCAGACGGAGGCGGAGCCTGACACGTCGTAACTTGGCCTAGCGCTGGCCCGCCGTTCGCGCTTTCCAGCAAGCCCGAAAGATCTCCGGGGTTGACAATCGGTACTTCTGTGAGCTTCTTTCCAGCAAGTACACCCCTCAAAGCTTCCGTGGCCTGAGCAGTAGCAGCACCACTGATTGCTGCTGCGACTTGGAGAGAAGAAGCTGAATTAGCTGAGAGCTTCGCCTGTTCGATTTGCTGGGACAAATAATTGACGGCTTCGACACTTTCAAGCTCATTCGCAGAAAAATTCTGAATGGTGGTCGTGATGCCGCCAAGGAGCGCAAGAATCTCTGCATTGAGCTGAGTGACAGATGTATTCATTTCACAGATCGACGTTGAATACTGGGTGCGGGCTGCCTGAGGGCCCGACTCGTCGCCCCACTTCGCTGCGGTCTGGACTGCAGTTAGGGAAGTGAGTTCCTTGGGGGTCTCAAAAGAAAAATCGCCTCGAGAAGAATCGAGATTGCTTTGAGAGGCCTTAAGGATTTCCTCAGCCATGCTGATATCCACATCGCCGATCATCGAACTCTCTTTCTCCCATGTGCGACCCGGAAACGGGAAGCTCAACCTTACCTGGCACCTGAAAACACGCGTTTTCGTTCAAAGGTGCACAAGTCCTTCGATATATGGGATTATTTTCGCGTAAAAGAGAACGTACGTCAAAGGAGGTTACACTGTGGACCTTCCTCTCTGTGGGACCGTGATCCGCACCGCGTGGGGTGCGACCAGTGACATTGGCCCCGTACGTTCCTCGAATCAAGACTCTTGGCTCGTCCAAGAACCCCTCTTCGCGGTCGCAGACGGGATGGGCGGAAACACCGAGGGTGAACTCGCCTCGACAACCGCGCTTGAAGTACTCTCCACCGCACTCAGTCCCGAAGCCCTCGCTGCCATCGACCCCAATCCCGCCGAGCTGGTCGGTGCGATCCGCGACGCAGCCCAGGCAGTGGCCTCGTTAGGGGAGAAGGGTGACCCAGCAGCTCCGGGGACCACACTGTGCGGGACTCTCACCATCGACCAAGATGGCCCCCAGTGGTTGACCTTTAATATTGGCGATTCGCGCGCCTACCTGATCGCCCAGGGCAGTATTGTTCAGCTCACAACGGACCACTCGGCGCTTCAAGAGGCAAAAGAATTCGCGCAGCGCACAGGCGCGGACCTTGTTCTTCCCCCTTCGAATGTCATTACTCGAGCTCTCGGCGCCGCAATGCCCGAGCTCCCGCAGGCCGACTACGTCCTCACCCCCATGTGCGAAGGCGACGTTGTCTTGGTCTGCTCCGATGGAGTCCACGGAGTTCTGAGCAACGAGGATATCCTCTCCGTGGTCAGCGACAACGCTTCCCCGCAAGAGATCGCAAACGCCTTGGTTGACCAGGCCTTGGCTGCGGGCACGCGCGATAACGCAACCGCTCTTGTCGTCCGTGCACAATCGGTTGTGGGAAGCCGCTACGATGGGGACATACGCGCGAGCGTGCGTCCACGTATCCCAGTGAGGCCCCTCCCGGTCACGACGGCGCGCCGCGCCCGATAAGAGAAAAGAGTTTTCCATGCTGCAATTGGGCCGCCATGCAGTTCGCGGTAACGGTGGGTTCATCGTTGCCGGACCCCTCGGCTTTGCCTTGGTTCCCGCTGAGCTCGCTGATTCCGCTCAGCGCCTTGTCAACGATTCAAACGAGGACTTGGCAACGTGGGTGAATCACGCTGCCAGTACCGGACTGCCCTTTGCTCACATGGATCTGCGCGGCGCTGTGCCGCTGCTCTCCCTTGGCGGAAGCGCGAATGTACGCGCCGTTGCCCCCGGTTACGAAACCCCCTTCACCTGGGGCGGTCCGCTATCCATGTGGGAGTTCGTCCCCGGCGAGTGGACCATCATGGACATTGCCTTGTCCTCCTTCGACGATTCCCAGCAGTGGGTGCACTTCGCCGATACGGCAGCCGAGGCCAGCCAGGTCCGCGTCGGTTACCCCGTCGAGCCTGAACTCTCTGCAGCCCCTGCCTCCACTCACGAGGCCGCGCCCGAGCCTGCCGAAGAGGCTCCGCAGGTGCAGGAAGATTCCGTTGAACCCGCCGCGACTGCCGAGCCCGAGGCCCAGCAGAGTGTGTGGGAACCCATCGCTGAGCCCGTCGTGGAAACCCCCGTTGAGGAGCCCGCAAACGAACCCGCCCCGCAGTACCTGTGGGCACCCGAACCCGAAGCGGATAACGCCCAGAGCGAGGACGCCTCGGACTTTGCAGCAGGAGCCCAAGTCGCCGCGACGCAGGCCGTGCTTTCTCCCGCGGCTGCACCCGTCTACACCAGCCCCGAGGCCCTAGAAGCAACCATCACTTCTGAAGCTTTCGCCGCAATGCAAGACGCTGCAGCGCAGGAAGCTGCTGCTCAAGAGCCCGCCGGCGCCGAAACCTATGCGGATGCTCCGCAAGTGGAAGAGGCTGCTGAATCCTACGAAGCAGCCCAGTTCGTTGAACAGACTCCCGAATCCTCTGTCGCCCCCGAAGCGACTGAAGTTCCCCAGGAATTCCCGGTCGCTGAAGAGGAACAAGCCCCGGTGGCTAGCGAAATGCCGGCGCAGGTTGAAGCAGAGCCTCAGGCGGAAGTGACGGATGTCACCCCGCAGGAAGCTCCGGTTGTTGAGGAAAACCCAGATGCGGCCTCGGCAGTCGAAGAAAGCACGCCGGCGGGGCCGCTCGCACCCGCCTTCGAACTCGACAACGCGGACACAGGCGCAACCGTGCTGCGCCGCGTGAGCGACGACTCAGCGCACACGAGCGTCGGATACCTGGTCTACGCGGGCGCCGCGCCCGTCGAACTCACCCACGATGTCATCTTGGGCCGCGACCCCAACGCGCGCGTCCTCACCGGTCGCCCCGCCGCAACCGTCATGCGCGTGCCCAGCCCCGCGAACGAAATCTCGCGCTCGCACGCGGCGGTCATGCCCAGCGGATTTGGTTCTTGGATGCTCATGGACTTGGGAAGCGCCAATGGAACTCTCCTTCGCAGCTCAAACGGCAACGTTCAAGATGTGCCTCCGCGCGTCACCGTGGCACTCAACGATGGTGACGTTATTGACTTGGGAGAGAATGTCTTGGTCGAATTCATCGTCCGATAAACGCTGACCATATTCTGAACGGGCCACCTCGCGGGATGCCGCGGCGTGGCCCGTATCATTTGGAGGGCACTTTTTCATTAGTTACTATGGGAATACACAGGGACCCGAGGACGGGTATCCCCCGAAACAACGGAAGTTGAGGGACCAGATGGTCAAGTATGTATATGACTTCTCCGAGGGCGACAAGTCAATGAAGGACTTGCTCGGAGGCAAGGGTGCGAACCTGGCGGAAATGACGAAGCTCGGTCTGCCCGTTCCTCCCGGTTTTACTATCACCACCGAAGCATGCCGCGTCTACCTGCACGACGGCACTGCCCCCGAGAGTCTCGATACTGAAGTGACCGTCGCCCTTCGCAAGGTCGAAGAAGAAATGGGTCGCAAGCTGGGCGATCCCAAGGATCCGCTCCTGGTCTCCGTCCGCTCGGGCGCAAAGTTCTCTATGCCCGGCATGATGGAAACTGTCCTCAACATCGGCCTGAACGACGAATCCGTCCACGGCCTGGCCGAAGTTTCCGGCAACGAGCGTTTCGCGTGGGACTCCTACCGCCGCCTCGTCCAGATGTTCGGTAAGACCGTTCTGGACATCGACGGAGACCTCTTCTCTGACGCGCTGGACAATATGAAGAAGGAACGCGGCGTTAAGGGCGATACCGAGCTCACCGCCGAGGACCTCAAGGGCCTGGTCGATATCTTTAAGACCATCGTCTACGAGCAGACCGGTGAAGAATTCCCGCAGGATCCTCGCACTCAGATGGACATGGCTATCGAGGCTGTTTTCCGTTCCTGGAACACCGAGCGTGCCCGCATCTACCGTCGCCGTGAGCGCATCCCCCATGACCTGGGCACCGCAGTCAACATCTGCACCATGGTGTTTGGCAACATGGGCGAAAACTCCGGCACCGGCGTGTGCTTCACCCGCGACCCCTCCACCGGTCACTCGGGTGTGTACGGCGACTACCTCGAGAACGCACAGGGCGAAGACGTCGTTGCAGGTATCCGTAACACCCTGTCCCTTGCTGACCTTGAGAAAATCAACAAGCCGGTCTACGACGAGCTGCGCGGAATCATGCACAAGCTCGAAACCCACTACCGCGATCTGTGCGACATCGAATTCACCATCGAGCGCGGCAAGCTGTGGATGCTCCAGACCCGCGTCGGCAAGCGCACCGCCGCCGCCGCGTTCCGCATCGCCACCCAGCTCCTGGGCGAAAAGCTCATCACCCGCGACGAGGCCCTGGGCCGCGTCACCGGCGACCAGCTCACCCAGCTGATGTTCCCGCAGTTCGACGCCAAGGCCGACAAGGAGCTCATCGCTCGCGGCATGGCCGCCTCCCCGGGCGCCGCCGTCGGCAAGATCGCCTTCGACAACGCGCAGGCCGTCGAAGCCGCCGAAAAGGGCATCAAGACCGTCCTCGTGCGCCGCGAGACCAACCCCGACGACCTGCCCGGCATGGTCGCCGCCGAGGGTGTCCTCACCGCGCGCGGCGGTAAGACCTCGCACGCCGCCGTCGTCGCCCGCGGCATGGGCAAGACCTGCGTGTGTGGCGCCGAATCCCTCGTCATCGACGCTGCCGCCGGCACCGTCACCATCGG
>ERZ773018.291-NODE-291-length-32315-cov-15.317607_pt1 | contig 32315 bp, 47 predicted proteins | sample MGYA00580840_ERZ773018 | MGnify/ENA primary metagenome ERZ773018 (study PRJEB29015, sample SAMEA2738125) | human oral metagenome | biome: human oral; feature: human-associated habitat; material: saliva | place: China | collected 2256 ... | reverse complement strand
GAGCAGCGCATTCGTAACGCGCAGGTCAGCGGTTCGATCCCGCTCGGGAGCTCCAGAAGAAAAAGCCTTGCAATTGCTTGATTTTCAGGCAATGCAGGGCTCTTTTTGTTTTCAAAATTAATGTATTCTAGAAATATTTATTGACCTATATTGACCTAAATTGACCTACTAGGTGTGACACCCACTGTGACACCCAATAAAAAAACTACCATATAATCATGGTAGTTTAGAGACTTTGTTATTTGATTTCGGCTGATTTAAAATCTTAGCTACATCAAGAATATCGCTTTCGTCAAAATTTGTATAGATATTAGCGGTTAATGATATATCAGAGTGCCCCATGAGTTTTTGAGCCATCCTTATATCTATACCTTTACGTGCGAGATTAGTACAATATGTATGTCGAAAACAGTAAGGTACTAAATCAGGAGCCAAAGGGAATGGTGGCATAAGTTGATTGCGGTACATCTTACAACCCATTGCGATGTTCAGCTGCCTCTTAAATGATTCCCAAACACGATTGCGATTTGAATATTTTATAGCAGAACCAGAACTATAACAAGCAATGTATTCGAATGGTGGCGTGACTTTTATTAATTCGTATAGATCACTCGGCAAAGGAACAACCCTATCAGCATTAACTGTTTTAGTACCACGAATATGTAATAGTGGAACACCGTCTTTAAGCATGATGTCCATGCCTTTGCACTCGGCAGCCTCCGACGGACGGCATCCACAATCGAGCATCAAAAGGTATAGATAATAGCGTCTATCAGTTTTAGCAACTGCTCTGATATATCTTTCTTCAAGCTCTGTGATTGCCCTACGATGTGTTTTAGTTCCCTGTGGTTTCACAATATACTTTGCTGGATTATCAACTATCAAATGGTTTTCTACAGCTTTGGAAAATATAAAGTTCAAAGCTTGATAAACTTCGTTAATTTGTGCTTTAGATTTGCCAGCCTGAAGGTTTAATGTGTTTTGACAGTGAAGAGGCTTAACGGACTTAAGCTGCATCTTACCTATGTGTGCAAGTATGCAGGATTTAACTCTATTGATATATTTCTTTTGAGTCAAGTCTGATTGTCTGGTTTTATAAACCTCAATCGCTTGCATCGTCCAATCCTCGACCGAGGTAGAACCAGCAAGGGTAATCTTGCCCTCTTCCAAATCTCTTACTTTATTAGTGTACTTTTGAATAAGCTCAAACTCGGAATCGGCACGCACTCTATATCGCTTGCCTTCGAAGGTAAACGTCTTTTCGAATTTATACTTTTTTGGCATACGCACCTCCCAAATAGCATGTGAACATTTATAATCAATTCAAAGTATAAAAAAAAGTTCTCTTATCTTATGATAAAAGAACTTTTTCAGTCGCCCCGAAAGCAACCATAACACTTGGTATTATATCATAAGAATTTTAATCGTCAACTTCAGATAAGCAATCTTTGCATTTTGATGCTCCTCTAGCAGATTGTTTTTTAGGAATTTTATACCAATCATCGGGCAACCCCATTATTTCCTTTATAGCTGATATTTGTATTGAGTTCAGTCTCTGATTTAAACTATTTAATATGTTTTTTAGCTGGCTTATAAATTTCTTAAAGTCGTTATTTGATAGAAGATGCCTAAATATAATAACAGTGGCGAAAAAGTCGCGTTTTCCATATATATATTCGTCACCTTTAGAATTCTTGGCAATATTCATAGCTGCGTGGATTGGTGTATCAACAATTGGGCGTTTATTTCGCATACAATAGAGTCGATTGGAATGTGCAGCAGTATTTCTAACCTTTGTCAAATAGATTAAGAAATTTCCGAGCTGTGAATCGGGAATCATAAACTGCTTTGATACATATTGCCTATCAGGTACTTTCATAATGCTGTATAGTTTACTGATTGTGCCAAAAGTAAGAGAGTTATTTAATACCCATAGTGGAACATAACCATATTTTGTCAAATAATGGTTTATGCTTGGGTCAGAAATTCTGGAAGAGATTGTTTTGTGTATCTCAGATATAGCATTTACAACATCGTTGTATCCTATGTTTTTAGAAGTATCAAAATTTGAGTATCGTAAATAATTCTCGTGACCATACTGTTCCGAAATTCTATATGCAAGGAGGCTTTTAACATGAGTCTCAATTTTAAGTGTATATTTTAAAACAAGCTCTCTCAACATATCATCAAAAACATAGAGCGCATAGATCTCTTTCAATGTAGTTCCTTCACGATATTTATCTTCGCCACCTTGATTTTCCTCGCTTTTGTCAAGAAATGGCCTATTATATCCATTTATGAGACGATAATATCCGACTCGTGAAAAGTAGTCTATTGCACAGCTCTCTGCATCAAGACCGCTAAAATCGATGCCTCTCGATTTTAGTAATTCAATTTGTTCTTCGTGTGTTTTAAAAGGTTTTTGAATCATATTTTTTACCTACATAAATAAAAAGACCCAGGGCCCGAAGGACACCTGAGTACGTTCCGTGTCCATACATTACCATGTTTAATAAATTATGTCAATGGGTTTTACACAAATTTCACATATAAATTCACATTTTTATGTTTCCACGGCTTAAATCATAATCATAAAGTTAGATTTGTATAATGTTAAGCATTAAAATTGATGGCTTCAAAAACCATAGTCGCTTGGATTTTGTCTCCTCCTAAAAACCCTTTCGAACCACCTACTGTAGTTGAAATTGTATGAAGGCGATAACCCTTAGCCGCTTGTTCGTTAATGGTATTTTGCAGATTTGTAAGGCTGGCGACACCTGACCCCGTTCCTATAAATTTTTCAGTCAATACTACCTGAATCACAACATAAGCCTCATTCCCTAAAGTAACAGCAGTACCTTTCCCTTTGTCGAGATTAAACATATTTTTTACTCCTCTCTAAAATTAATATGTGCATAAAGCAATCAGATTAGATTGCTAAACGAATAACAAATTTATGTACTTATTTCATGTTGTGGAATACGCCAACGCATTCACCCAAAATTGTCACCTCTGAAGCATCAACAATCATGGGCTCAAATTCTGAGTTACATGGACTCAACAAAATTGTATCTCCTTGCCAAAACACTTTCTTTAGAGTAGCTTCACATTCAGAGTTTAGCAGCACGGCGTATACTGAGCTGTTTTTGTAGTCATAAGTCTTTTTTATAAAAGCAATGTCGTTATTAGAGATGCAAGCATCAATCATACTATCACCACGTACACGTACGCAGAAATCTGCCTTTATGGATTGATCTACGAAAAAATATCCATCGAAATTCTCTTCGCAGAAAACGCCATTTCCCGCACATATGTCACCCAGCATTGGAATAGGGCGAGCCGCCGGGAAAGAAATGTTTGTGATATTACTCAAATCATCTTCGTTTTGATTTAATCTAACTAATTGACTACCATCGGTCATTCGAATTAGATCATCTGCCGACATAGACATTACTTTAGCAGCTTTTTTAAATGTATCAATAGAGGGTAGTAGCTGCTTAGAACTTTTAGGATTTTTATTTTTTTCTAACATCGAGATATAACCTTTACTTAAACCAGCTTTTGCAGCAAAGGTCTCCATTGTCATATTGTTTTCTTCTCGAAATTGCTTTATTATTTCACCTAAAAACATAAAATCACCTCTTGTTTAATATAATAACCTTTTTACAGGAAACACGCAAGGAAAAAGTTTAATAAAATAAACAAAAACTATTGACAATAAAAGTTTAATATATTAAACTCAAGAAAACGGAGGAAATAAAAATGAAAAACACTATTAAAAAAGAAAGAGAAAATCTTGGAATGACACAAGCTGAACTTGCTAAAAAATCAGGGGTTGCACGAACAATTGTATCTGGGCTGGAGAGTGGTAGAATCAAAGTCACTACTACTGATACAATTGAAAAAATAGCATGTGCTCTTAACAAAAAAACTACAGATGTATTTTTTTAATTTAAAAGTTTAATACATTAAACAAAAAGAATAAAAGCAAGAAAGGAGTCGCACATGACTAAGACACAAATCAAAAAAGATCTGCTACAAGGAAACGGCGGCTCAATCGTAATAAGCATTGCGACTGTAGCAAAACTAACCAAGATGGGCCGAGATAGAGCGAGGGAAATGTTAAAGGATTTGCAATATGATCGCAGAGGAAATGCAAAGATGTACTATGTTGACGATGTAGCAGAACTGCTTGCAGGAAGGAGAACGATGTGAAGATGTTTAAGCAAATACTAGCTGTATTAACAGGTATAGCCATAGTCCTTAGTCTAAACGGACTTGCAACAGCGATAGAACACCCAGGAATAAACAATCCTACACCGGAATATAAAGTAAAAACAGTAACCATAGAAAAAGACCTCGTAACACAAATTGCTGAGGAATATGGACTGGATGCAGATATTGTTAAGGCAATTATAGAAGTGGAGTCACAGGGGAATCCTGAAGCCTTTGGTGACGATGGACAGTCAATTGGATTAATGCAAATACAACCCAAATGGCACAAGGCAAGAATGCAGCGTTTAGGAGTTACAAATCTAAAGGATCCTGAACAAAATATAAGATTAGGATGTGACATTCTATCGGAGTTGTTAGATATATATGGAAACTACGATATGGCATTAGCTGCATATAACAGCGGAAGTCCATACCGAGGAATAGAATACGCAGAAAAAGTTAAGGCAATCGCTAATAAATAAGTTATCAACCTTGCGGTTCGCGTTAATGAGTAATAAGGGGTTTTAAATAAAGATTGAATCGCAAGGTTTGATATATAAAAGGAGAAATTCTATGTACAAGCTTAAAGTAACTTTTCAACTAGACTTGCCAGATGATATGGCAACATCACCAGCAGAGATTGTGGAGATGTTCAAAAATAACGAGTTTATTTTGACTAAGAACGATATCGTAGATATCTCCGCTGTAAAGGCAGAAAAAGGAGTGAAGCATGAGTGATTTTGAGGGAGCACTATTTCCAAAGCCTAAGCGCAGAAAAAAGAAAAAGAAGGTAAATGGTTACAAGGATAAAGCCGAGAGGTTTTGTAAATACTGTGGAAGGCCATATGCTGAACGTCATGAGCTATTCTATGGACCGTTAAGGCAGAAAAGTATTGATTTCGGATTTCAGATAGATGTATGTCCAGAACATCACAGATGGCTGCATAGTGCAGAACCATCAGGAGTAGAGGAACGAGACAGACTGAGAGCGGAAACTGAACGAAAGTACATAGCGGACCTGATGCAAGATGGATGCACTAAAGAAGAAGCAGTACAAGCATGGATGGAGTTTATAGGAAAGAATTACTGCGAGGAAATAAATCCATGAATTGTCCTTTATGCGGAATAAGTATAAATCAGCAAAAGCATTGGAGACAATGCCCAAGGGAAAAAGAAACAGTATGTACAAAATGCTGCAGTGAATGCGTTAGCTATAACAATGGGATACATCGATGCATGTATAGAACCGATATGGAAGCTTTTATAAAAGCACATGCAAATGATCCACACGCAATAGTAGAAAGAATAAAGAGGAATTTACGAAATGAATAGTGTTCACCTAATAGGAAGATTAACAAGAAACCCTGAACTAAGGTTTACCACGTCGCAGCTTGCAGTTGCGACTTTTAGCATAGCAATTGATAGACCTACGAAAGCAGGGAAAGATAAGGAAACCGATTTTCCAAGAATTACGGTTTTTGGAAGGGCAGCAGAGAACTGCGAAAGATACCTATCAAAAGGTAAAATGGTAGCAGTTCAGGGCAGATTGCAGACAGGAAGCTATACCAATAAAGACGGAATCACAGTATATACAACAGATGTTATCTCCGAAAGAGTCGAGTTCATTGACTGGAACAACGATAGCAAGGCACATCAAGAACCTGCAACACAAAATGAAAAGCAAACAAATATTGATGACATTCCTGATTCGTTTCAAGCGATAGATGAAGACGTACCGTTCTAGGAGGTCTGTATGAGTCGATATAAAAGCGAGATCCATGAAAATGTTGAGTATGAAACAACGCCAAAGGGATTGTATATAAGAAACCTATATGACACAGATGAGATATATATCAGCAATCAAAATATCGATGCTATGATGAGGAGGTTTAATCAGGAGACTATAGACGAGATACTTAATTTGGTGACAACGGTGAGAGTACACAAATGTCAGGTATGCGAAAAAGAATATTACACAAGACGAAAGCAGCAGAGAAACTGCTCAGAAGAATGCCGTATGCAAGCGAAAAGAGAAACGACAAGAGCGGCATATCATATATCTGCAACGAAAAAGAAAATGGAACAGACGAGAACGGGCAACCTTGATAAGGAAATCGAAAGAGCAAACAAAGAAGGATTAAGCTATGGTCAATTCAAAGCAAGAGAATTCATAAAAACAGTAAGAGTTGAGATATAGAAGAGGTAAAGACATGATACAAGATGAAAAGATTTTGCTATACGCAAAGAGTTACCTTAAGCAAGGACTAGAAGGGATAGATAAAACCGTGGAAAAGATACATGGCGAAGCACCTGAGTCACTAATAAACCTAAAAGCTAAAATACAGGATGAAATAAGAGATATAGAGGAAATGGAGAGTAAACTGAAATGACAAATCAAGAAATTGAAGCAATAAAAGAAATGCAAGAAAAATCTTCTTGGGATAAAGAGTATAGGATAATACTAAACTTTAGACACAACATGGTTGATATGAAAGAGAGACTTAAAGACGAAAGAGAACGTAAGAAAAAGCAAATAGAAGCAGAATCGATAAAAATAACAGACATGGCAGGATATCAATACAAACCAGATACAAGAAATTTAGCAAGGTATGCACAAGATTTGAAGATTATTAATGAAAAGCTAAAACTCTTAGACGAGATTTTCAAGTGGGTGATGTAATGAGGATGTTTAACGAAGTAGAGCCATCTGTAGATACACAAGACGCTAAAGCAGATGCTAACAAGCTAGATTTGACATTAGTGCCAACGCAGATAGTAAGAGATATAGCAGAGGTACGTGAATATGGTAACAAGAAATATGGTAGCTCAGAGAATTGGAAAAGGGTCAACTATAAGAGATATATAGCAGCATTGTATAGACACTTACTAGCAACAATTGAAGACCCTACAGGAAAAGATGAAGAAAGCGGAATAGAACACTATAAGCATATGGCATGCAATATAGCATTCATATGCGCACTGCTTGAAGAAGAGAAGAGAAAATAGGAAGGGATAACCATGGAAAGAGAACACATCAATAACGCAATAGCCAAGATAACTGAAGAGGCATTAGCCCTGCAAGATCCATTCGCACAAATGATTGAGGAGCATCTAACAACAATTTGCACAACTGAAGAGGTAGCCATGAAACTGCTATCTGAAGATAAGAAGCTGAAAACATTTTGTGAGGATGTGTGGAAAGAAGCTAGGAATAGAGCTACAAAATGCGCTGCTGGAAGTGGTGCCTACATATCCGATGCCGAATGCTTCGAAAAGGCAGAGGCTTTTTACAACATAACTGAAGAGGATAAGCGCACAAAATCACAGTCAAAGGTGATAGACATTACAGAACTATTTTAAAGGGAGGTAGTCATGAATTTCTATAAAGAAAAACAGAAACTCCCATACAGCGTAAAGTGGCCAACCAAACTAAAAGAATATCTAAACGATGAAATCAATTATCCAATCGTTTATAACAGATTCAGTAAAGAAGCACACTGCCTAAGCTGTGGCAAAGATTATAAGTACTTAAATAGATATCGTGCAGATGATTATGAAATCTGTCCTTGCTGTGGGAAACGCAGAGCAACATGGCCACATACACGCAATATGATTGTTGATAGAACACTAATCTTTGCGACACATACAGATGAGGACATTAGAATAGCGGTGGCATCAGTATTTTATAAATATGTTGCAGAAGATTGGAACCATATCAAAGATATGAAGGCGGAGATAAGCATAGACGAAGTGTTATATTTTTCTCGGGATAAGCAAGAAGCCTGGTATCAAAATTGGTGGAACAGAAGTCCAAAGGAACAATTTAGAAAAGATACTGGAAAAGGAATAAGAACTTTCATTCCTGCAGAATTAAGAAGATATCAATGTTCAATGCATGCAAGTGTCAAAGATGCTTTGTCTAATGGATTCCTCAAGTACGCAAATATAAAAATCTATGATGCATACGATGAAAGTCATCTGATGAAACTTATATATGTATACAGTAAATATCCACAAGCAGAATATCTCAAGAAGCTAGGATATGAGGAAATAATAAAAGATCGCATCTATAATCAAGCAAATTATATCAAAGTAAATTGGAGAGGGGATAGCTTGGAGAAGATGTTAGGCATCACAAAGACAGAAATCAGCAAGCTAAACCAATGGGGATATAAGAGCACAGGTAATATAGGAACGTACAAATTCCTGAAAAAATATCAGGCAAAGATATCAAAGAAGAACATGGACGCGTTTTATTCAGCGTTTTTCTCAGTACGCGATTATCTAAGCGATTTTACAAAAGAAGAGAATCCAATAAAGATAAGTGAATATATTTCAAGGCAGAAGAAACTCTCAAAGCATCGTTTTATTGTACGCGACTACAAAGATTATTTAAAACAACTAAAAGAACTTGGATATCCGTCAGAAGAATATTATTTATATCCTAAAAACCTGAAGGAGTCTCACGAAAAACTTACAGAAGAGATAAACAAGAAGATAAACGAGAAAAAACGCAGACAAGCAATGCAACAAGAAAAAGAATACAAGAAGATCCTAGCGAAAGTAAAGAAATTTACATTTGAAAGCGAAACATTCGTGGTAAGACCGATTGCGACCATAGGGGAGCTTCAAGAAGAAGGAATAAAGATGCATCACTGTGTTGCAACATATTGCCAAAAGTTAATATCCGGTAATTGCTACATATTCACAGTAAGAAATATAAACGAACCTGATGAGCCGATAGCGACGCTTGAGTTAAACAAGGCCTTGAATAAAATAGTGCAGCTAAGGGGAAAACGAAATGCAGTAGTATCAGATGATATCGAATCGTTTTGTAATTATTGGTTTGAGCATATAGTTACTTCAAACAAAAGAAAGAGAAAGAAGGCATCCTAATGAACATAGTAGAAACAGAATACAAAGAAATCACAAGCATACAAGACAGAGAGACAAAGCAGTTAACGATAGAGGTCAACACAATATACCAACAGATGGAAGCCATAGGCAACATAGGGCTACAACTTGCTGCAGAGGCAGGCGAAAGGCTTATAGAAATAAAAGGCAGATTAGCACATGGTGAGTTTGAATCGTGGTGCAAGGACAACCTGACATTTAGCAAAAGAAAAGCTGAAAATATGATGCGCTGGTCACAAAAATGCAAGGACGAAAATAGCATTTTTTCAAAACCGCAAACGTTTACGGATTTGGGAATTTCAAAGGTTTGGGCACTTTTAGCCGCTCCGGAGGATGTGGCCGAAGAGGTCATAAAAGAAGGTGCTAGCGACATGTCAGTCAGAGAATTACAAGAAGAAATTTCCAGACTAAAACTCGAAAAGGAAAAGGTAGAAGGATTAGCAAGAGCAACGGAAGAAGAGCAGGCAAACCTGGAGGAAGAGATAGAAGTTCTAAAAAGGCAGCTCGAAGAAGCCAGAAGAGAATCTGAAAGAAAAGCGGAAGAGGAAAACTCGCAAAGTACACCTGAAGCTGAAGAGGAAATCGAACAGCTAAAGAAGAAACTAGAAGCTGCGGAGACAAACCTCCAGAAAACAAAAGAAAAGTTAAAAACAGAAAAGAATAGCAGCGATAAAAAAATTGAAGAAGCCATCAGTAAAGCCAAAGCAGAAGCTCAAAAGGAAGCTGAAGTGAAGGCGAGCAAGTCATTAGATGACATAACAAAGAAGTATAAGGAATCGCAGAGTGTCATCAATAAGCTTCAAACAGCACTAGCGAATAGTGAGAATAAAGCCTTAGCTGTATTCAAGGTTAAATCAGATCTATTGCAAGAATCGTTTAATTCATGCATTGCATCGATATCAGATGTAGCTGCAGAGGATGCTGGCAAAGCAGAGAAGATGAAGATTGCTCTAAAACAAATAATGACAGCACAAATTGACACTCTATAAAATAGATAGCCGATAGGGGAGCATAAGCTTCCCTATAAGGCTGTAATATAAAACAACATATATATGTAGGAAAACATCGCGAGTGAGAGTCTCGCAATAAAGCTTGATAAGAGTATTAACAAAGGAACGATGAGATGGCCAAGCAATTAGCGATAAGAGAAACATGCATAGCAGGAAGAACAATAGAAAGAATTATAAAGTTGCCAAGCGGATTCCATGGAGGAAAAAGAGGCAAGAAGTCTAATCTTACTAGTGAGAAGGTAAGGAAAAATAATGACATCATTGCAGAGAGAAATCTTCGAAGAAAGATAAATCATAACTTCGGTAAAGACAGTGCACACTACACGCTTACATATGGCAATCATGCTCCAACACCAAGCACAGCACAGAAAGAATTGAAAAATTTTATAAGAAGGCTAAGGACAGCTCTAGGGGATAATCTTAAGTGGGTAGCTGTAACAGAATATAATAACCACAGAATACATCATCACATAATAATCAATACATGCGATGTTGAGCTAGTGAGAGAAAAGTGGGGAAAAGGATGGGTAAGACCAAGTCTATTTGACGACAGCGGAGATTACAGAAGGCTAGCGAATTATTTAATAAAGGAAACGCAGAAGACATTCAGAGAAGAAGACTGCCCAACAAAGAGAAGATATACATGCAGCAGAAATTTAGAAACACCAGTCATAAAGAGAGAACCTGTAAGCACTGCAATGTTGTTTGATGATCCAAAGCCTATCAAGGGATACTACATCGACACGGACAGCATAAGAAGATACGAGCACCCTGTTACAGGATTAGAATACTTAGAATATACAGAGATAGCACTTGACGCACCACGAAAATATAAAGTTTGGCCAAAAGGGAAGAAGGTTAAACCTGAGAGCATCATAAGAATAAAAGGGGAGGAGCAGCTTAGTATTTACTAGGCTAGTTAGAATGCGATGAAAGATTATCAGCGAACAAAAAACAACAAGTATCATTTACCGCACGAAGTCTACAACGCAACATTATGGACAATCCGAGATTATGCTAGGCTTAAAGAAAGTGCACAGGCAATATTAGAGGAATCACCTCCACCGCCTGATGGACAACCGAAAGGATGCGGTTGCAAAGGAGTAATCGAATTAAAAGCTCTGAAACGTGAAACTTACCTAACGAAAATCAAAGCCATAGAAAAAGCAATTGAAATAATACCTCCGGAATATCGAAAAGGAATATGGGACAACATCATGATTTATAAGCGATATCCTGACGATGCAGCAAAAAGCACCTACGGAGTATACAAGGCGAGATTTATTTTCCTTGTTGCAGAAAACTTAAAAATGATATAAAAAGCAAAAGTTCGGAACATAGGGAAAAAAATGAGTGATACAATGTTAGTGTGAAAAGATGTGAGGGCGACATCTTTCCATGTAATTTTCTCTTTTCAGCAGAATACTAAAGCTATATGAAAATACCTTGAGTCAGTCAGGGTATTTTTATTTATCCAGGAGATAGAATGAAAAAATACACTAAAGATGCGAAGCGCTTTTACGATAGCGTTGCATGGAAGTCGTGCAGAGAATCATATATAGCAAAGAGAATAAATATTGATGGAGGACTGTGCGAACACTGCAGAGAGAGTTTAGGATTTATTGTCGACCATATAGAAGAGATTGACGATGCAAAGCTCAATGATCCTTATGTAACATTAAATCACAATAACCTGCAGTACCTATGCAACCAATGCCACAATAGAAAGACATTTAACAAAGAAAATAGAGGGGTTAGATTTGATGAATTTGGGAATCCAATTTTTTTTGAAAAAATAAGCCCCCCTATAAAAAAATAAAAAGCAAAGGGAAAGTCGAGCCGACGCCAACATTTCTGTAACACACGCGACGCGCACACACTACCCCCACCCTAAAGCGAAAGGAGGATGAACCTTGACTGACATTGAAAGAGATAAAAGGATAAGCAAGGAGATAACTAAATTTAAAAGATTTATCAAGAACTTAGATAAAGAAGAGCAGCAAATGTGCATGCATATGATTAACGAATTGGGATTCATGAAAGTTACTCTGGAAGACCTTAAAGAGGAGGTAAATAATGGCGGAGTTATTACCGAAATGCCACAAGGTGAATACTCTATAATGCGCGAAAATCCGGCTTTAAAGTCATATAATACTATGATACAAAGATTCAATGCCACGCTCAAACAACTTGATGAATTTATCAATAAAAATAATCCTAAAGATGCAGGAGAAGTTGACCTATTAGGTCAATTTATTCAGAAGCGATGATAATATATCCGGATGATTATAATCCGTTGATTGAGTATTGGAATTGGATAAAAAAGAATCCAGATAAAGTAAGCAAAAAAATAAAAATACAGATCAAGAAACTTGTGAAAGATATCTCGAAAAAGAGGAGTAATGTTTACTTTAATAGCAAAAAAAGCAATCATGCAATCTGTTTTATAGAAAATTTTTGCAGAAATATAAAAGGAAAATCCGCTGGAGAACTAGTTGTTTTAGATTTATGGGAAAAAGCATTTATAGCATCAATATTTGGCATTTGCTATAAAAATACTGATCTCAGAAGAACTAAAAGAGCGGTACTAATAATAGCAAAAAAGAATGGCAAATCGCTGCTTGCTTCGGCAATTGGACTATACATGTTAATCGCTGATGGAGAAGGTGGACCTGAGTGTTACTCGGTGGCTACGAAAAAAGATCAAGCGAAAATCGTATGGGAAGTTGCAAAAAAGATGATAAAGAAAGATAGCTACTTAAAGAAGTACACAAGAAATCTTGTCGGTGAGATTGTCACAGACTTTAACGATGGTAAATTCAAACCTCTTGCATCCGACTCTGATACACTTGATGGATTTGATGTTCACTTTGTCGACATGGACGAAATACATCAATGGAAAAACGGTAGACCGTTATATGACATTATGTATCAAGGCATGGACAACAGACTCGAACCACTAGCTTTAATAACGAGTACAGCTGGAACAATAAGAGAAGATTTGTACGATGAGCTGTATGAAGAAGGTAGCAATATATTGTTGCAAGAATCGTTTGTAGATGAACGCAGTATTTTTTTTATATATGAGCTAGATAAAAAAGAAGAATGGAAAGAATTTAAAAATCTTATCAAAGCCAATCCTGGACTAGGAACAATAAGAAACGAAAAAGCTTTAAAAGACGAGTGGAAAAAGGCAGCTGCGAATCCTCGCATGTATCTCAAAGCGTTTCTAACAAAAAACTGCAATATAAGAGAAACTGATTCGTCAAGCTGGATGAATTTAGATGATATAACAAACGAATCGACATTTGATATAAAAGCATTGAAACCTAAATATGCAATTGGTGGCTACGACTTATCAAGCACAACAGACCTTACGTGTGTGACATTTATTTTTCAAGTTAAAAATGATGACACCATATATGTATATCAACAATACTTTATAGCTGAAGAGGTTGCTGAGCGAAAAATATACGAAGATAAGGTTCCTTACGATATTTGGAAGGACAGGGGGCTTGTGACTTATTGCCCAGGAAATAAAATTGATCAAGAATTTGTTGCTGAGTGGGCTAAGCAATTTGCAAAAGAAAACTGCTTTATTCCAATATGGAATGGCTTTGATATTTGGGGAGCTGAAACAGTAATGAAGCGTACACGCGAAGCATATGGAGAAGCTGCAATAGAAGAAGTAAAGCAAATATTTAAGGTGCTTTCTAATCCAATGAAAGAACTCGAAGCAGACTTGAAAGCAAGACGGATTAATTATAATAATAATCCAATCCTACGATGGTGCCTGGGTAATACGACAATACAACATGATAATAAAGGCAACATACAACCGAAAAAAGGCTATTCAAGTCTGAAGAGGATTGATGGAACAGCAAGCCTACTAGATGCATATGTTGTATTAAAGCGACATTACGATGATTATAGGAATTTGATATAGAAAGGAAAACGATGGGAGTTTTAAACTGGTTTGGAAAAAAAGGCGACAATACCGAAAAATTGATACGCGAATATTTCAAAATGATTGATGGGTATACGCCTAGTTTCTCAAGCTTTGAAGGTTCGGTTTACGAAATGGATCTTACGCGTTCGGCAATACACACGATTGCAACGCATACCTCGAAGCTAAATATGGAGGTACAAGGAAAAGCAAACACGAATCTAGCGAGAAGGCTACAAACAAAAGCAAATGAAATACAAGACACATCAAAATACTTGTACCGTTTAGCTACAATTATGCAGGTAACAAATAATGTGTTAATAATTCCTACTTACAACGAAACAACACAGTTGATTAACGGATTCTACCCTCTACTTGCTGAAGATGGGAAAGTCGTTGAATATGAAAACGAGCTATATATCGTATATACATTTCTAGGAAAGCGACATGCAAAACCACTCTCAGATGTTGGCATCATGAATCAATTCCAATTTAAGGATGAAATCTTTGGAGGGAATAATTATTCGATGGCGCCAACACTAAATTTGTTACACCATCAAAATCAAGGGATGATTGAGGCAATAAAAAGTGGTGCTTCGATTCGATTCATGGCCCAACTAATGAACATACTCAACGATGAAGATATGCATGCAGAACGCGAAAAGTTTGCAAATCAGAACTTGGCCAACAATCCAACAGGTGTTATGCTATTTGACTCAAAATATAAAGAGGTTAAGCAGGTAACATCAAACCCAGTGATAATTGATGACAAGCAAATGCAGCAGATTAAAGATAATGTTTATGCACATTTTGGAGTCAATGACAAAATCATGCAAAACTCTTTTAACTCGGAAGAATGGGCCGCATTTTATGAAGGTAAGATTGAGCCGTTTGCGATACAAGCAAGCCTAGTCCATTCGAACCTAGCATTCACGGAAAGAGAGCTTGCAAATAATAACTTCATCATGCTTACTGCAAATCGCTTGCAGTATCTATCACCGGCTGAAAAGTTATCTACTGTCACGCAGTTATTTGACCGTGGATTTATAACGCATAATCAAGGTCGTGAAATATACAATATGTCGCCAGTCGATGGTGGCGATAAATACTATATACGCAAAGAATATTCGGAAACAACAAAGCTAGATGCAGATGTAAAAGAGGAGGAGTAGAAAATGATTCCAAAAGAAAAACTTGAAAGTAGACAGTTTAGACAAACGATAGAAATCAGAGCAAAAGAAGCAGAGAGTGAAAATTATATCGTGACAGGCTATGCAATGAAATTTGAACCCTATGTATTATTTGAATCTGAAGAGGGAAAAGTTTTTGAAGAATTTCCGAAAGGATGCTTTGAGAATACCGATATGAGCGATGTTATCATGCTATATGATCATCAAGGCAGAGTATTTGCGAGGACATCAAACAATACATTAAAGGTGGAGCTTGACGATACTGGAATGCTAATAGAAGCAGATCTATCAAGCAACGCAGAATCAAAGCAACTTTATGATGATATAAAAAGCGGATTAATAACAAAGATGAGCTGGAGTTTTGCTGTGGGGAAATACAGATTCGAAGAGGACTCACAGACAATAGTGCATGAATCAGTAAGAAAGGTATACGATGTATCAGCGGTTGGAATACCAGCGAACGATGATACTTCTATAAATGCTCGAAATTTTGCCAACGGAGTGATTGACAAAATTCAGGCGGAGAGACTTGAAGAGCGCAAACGAAAGTTAAAGGTTATACTACAGATTGAAGAAGCAATGGAGGCTTAAGAATGAAACTGAGTGAGATTATCAAAAGACTTGGCGAAATAGCCGAGGAACTTACAGAGCTAAAAACAAAGCTTGAAGAGGAAAATGTCGATGTAGAAGAGATTGAGGAAAAGTCAAATACACTCATCGAAGAACGTAAGAATCTGCTAGAGCAGAAGAAAACTATCGAAGAAAAGAGCCAGAAAAGACAGGACTTGCTTGACAAGATAGCAAGTGGACAGGTTGGAACAGTTGTCAGAAAAAACGAAAGCGAAGGAGAAAAAATGAACGAGACAGAAAAACTTTACAGAAGTGCATGGCTAAAGAACCTACAGGGAAGAGAACTTACCGCAGAGGAAAGGACAGCATTTACGCATACTACAGCAAATACAGGTGCTGTTATTCCGACCGAAACTGCAGAGAAAATTTACAGCGCACTCGGTCAGATGCATCCAATCGTAGCTGATATAAAGAAAATTAATTCAGGAGGAATCTTCAGAATGGTGCGCCACATTGCTATAACAGCAGGTGACGCTAAGGTTGTTGCAGAAGGTGCAGCAAACGATGACGAGGAGAATAAATTTGTAGATATCATTCTCGCAGGAAAGAAGATATCGAAGCATGTCGTTATTTCTCACGAGCTAATGAGCATGGCTATCGATGCATTTGAAGCATACATCACAGACGAACTTGCAAAACGCGTAGAAAAGGCAATGGCTGATTCTATTATTACAACAATCAAGGATGAAACAAATAGCGATAATGGAAAGGGCAAGGGATTGCATAAGGACAATCGCGTAAAGTCAACTAAGGGTCTTGGTATAGAAACAGTTCTAGAAGGACTTAGCAAACTAAACGAGGTTGGCACTACATATGTATATGCAAATAGAGCTGATATCTACGGCTCAATTGCATTGCTTGCAAATAAGAATCAGACTGTGAACTTCGTGACAGATCTATCCGAAGCAGTAAAGGGAAATCTACTTGGCAACGGAATCAAGCAGGAAGATTCACTTGCAAAGGGAGAAATTCTCATTCTTGATCCAGCGCAGTTCCTATGGAACAATGTATCTCCACTAGAGATTCTAAGAGATAGAGATGCAAAGACTGGAGATTGGGTAGTCGCAGCTCATGTTGTTGGAGATGGAGCGCTTGAAAATCAGAAGGCTGGCGCGCTAATTACATGGACAGGAACAGTAGGAGCATAGTGCATGAAAGTCAAAGTACTGCAGCAGTATTTGGACTCAGAACTTGATAGAGTAGTTAAAGAGGGCGAGATATTAGAAGTCTCGCCCATTCGCTATAAAGAAATGATTCAAAGAGCAGAGTGCTTAGATGGAGAATTCTTTAAACGAGTCGAGGAACGGAATACGCAGAAGAAGTAAGGAGCTGAAATGTTAGAACAAGTGAAAAAGGATTTAAGAATATCACATGATAAACTAGATACTGATATCCAGGAAAACATTGAAGCTTGCAAACTCGATATGCAGAGAGTCGGCATAGATACAACAAGAATGGATGCATTAATGACAAAAGCGGTAAAGCTTTATCTGAGATGGCAGTATAATTATGAAAATCAAGCTGACAGGTATGGCTATGCATATCAACAACTAAGAAATGCCTTAAGCCTAAGTAAAAAATACAAAAAGGGGCGAGAGCAAGATGTATAGTGAAGTTATAACACTGCTTAAATCTACGGAAACTCTAAACGAGTATGGTGATACTACAGTGTCAGAAGAACGCCGTGAAGTGTTTGGCAGATTGGATAGAATATATTTTAGCGAATCGCTAGAGGCAATGGCGCAGGGCTTCAAAAGACAAATCCGCATTAGGTTAGCAGATTACTATGACTATGAAGATGAGGAACTTATCGAATACAAAGGTAAGCGCTGGCAAATAGCAAATGTACAAATCATCGGTAAAGAGCTAGAACTCAATTGTATAGGGGGCATCGACCATGCAAGGGCCTAATGCTGGAATGAAGATAACGAAAAAGGACGGTCTAACATTTGAATCAAATGTCAACACTGTCCTTTTTACATTAGAGGAGCTCATACATGCAGCGAATCGAGATGTCGGAAAATATATTTCTAAGCAGACAGCAAATGCAATTTTCGAAAGCTACAAACCTAACTATGTAAAAGGTAAGAGGGTAGCAATACGAAAGAATAAATTCAAAAAGACTTACGCGAATAAATCGGTGCAGTATTGGGCTCGCAAAAAAGAGCTTGATGTACAAATAGGGTATAAACATCCATCTTGGATGATGCAGCAAGAACTTGGAGAATATAACTATCCGAGACTTGGGCTACTAAGAGCGACAGTCGCTAAGAGCATTCCGGAAATTAACCGTATACAGTCGCAGTATATCAAGAGAATGAGCAATAAAAACCCTGATGTACCAAGTGGAAAAGATGAAGGAGATGGCGAATGATAAGAGAACTGAAGAGGCTCATAAAAAAGCAAATAGATCCAATATCACCGTTGGCATTTGATATAATGCCACAGACCAACGTCTTTCCACATGTTGTCATGCACATAACCATGGATATGGTAAAAGAAGGGTTGCATAACATAGTGGCAGATATAGATGTATGGGATAAAGGCAGCTCAACAAAGAATATTGACGAAATTGCAGAGGCCATAGAGTCTAGGCTGGATAGACTTCGCATAAATGATGAAGGCATCAGCATTGCAGTCTATCACATCTCCACACACAATGTAGTGGATTCGGATTCAAGTATAAGACGAAAGACTTGTACATTTGAAATGCAAGTCAGAAAGGGTTAAAAATGGAAGCAAATAAGATTATCAACGGATTGAACGCAAATACAATACAGCATCTAGTTTTTGATGCAGGCGCGTTTTTTAAAAACTACGATGTAAAGACGGACACATTTGACACAGCAGTAACAGCAGGGAAGCTAATAGGAGCAACAAAAGGTGGAGGAAGCTTTAAAGCTACACCAACATTCAGAACGATAGAACTAGATGGAATGAGAGGAGCAACGAAGGGCACAAAGATACTTGAATCATGGAGCGTGACGATGAGTGCAAAGATTGCAGAAATCACACCTGATGTCCTTACAGCAGCACTAGGAGCAGCTGCAGAGGTTGAAACTATTGCTACAGGTCAGAAGCCTGCAAATTACAAAAAAATTACAGGAAAGAATGCACTTGAGCTTAAAGATTATATTGAAAATATTACTTGGGTTGGCACAATCAGTGGTTCGGGAGACCCAGTTATCGTTCAGGTATTTAATGCACTAAACGAAAAGGGTGTGGAATTGTCCTTTGAAGATAAGGGCGAAGCAACAATTGAGACAGAGTTTGTTGGCCACTATGATATGAAAACTAAGAGTGTACCATTTGCGATTTATTATCCAAAGCTAACGGAGGTAATCTAATGAGAGCGTTAAAGTTTCAAGATGCCGGGAAAGCATCGAAGATCATAAAAAAATTGAATCTAAGAGTAGATAAGGAAATGTCAGTGAATGCTGATGCCGAAACAATGGGAGCCTCACTTATGCTGAAGCTTGCCGAGAACTTTAACAATGTATCTGAAGAGGTTGCTGAGTTTATGTCGGGGATGCTTGAAGACGAGGGCATGACAAAGGACAAGTACATGGATAGGGATATTTCAGATGTCATAGATGACTTCCAAAAACTGAAAGAAGACAAAGGTTTTGCTGCTTTTTTTACTACAGTCGAGAAGTTGACTACGCAAAACAATTAGATGTGATTATGCATGAGTACTCCAATTTGGAGTACTTTTTTGCGTTAGACTTCCTCGATGCAGTAAAGCTAATGGAAGCAATGACGGAAAGACGTATGGATGACTATCTATTCCAACGATGGATACCATATCAAGATCAAATGAGTTTTGACGATTTCAAATCTCAAACAGTAAAAAGTAAGGAATCAAGGCTTGATACAAGAAGTTCAGAGGAAATTCTTAACACAGTCAAGCAAATACTTGAATCAGTACACGGAGGTATTTAATGGAACTATTCAAGCTTTTTGGAAGCATAATGGTCGATAATAAAAAAGCAAATAGCGAAATCAATGAAACGAACGGCCTAGCATCAAAGCTTGTCGGAGGGTTCGGAAAAGGAATAAAAACCGCTGCCATGCTAGGCACTGCTATGACAGGAATGGCTGTGGCTGGAGGCACTGCCATGCTCGGCATGGCAAATAAAGCAGCTGAGACTGCAGACCGTGTTGACAAGCTTTCTCAAAAAACAAATATGAGTAGAAAAGGATTCCAGGAATGGGATCACATAATGTCTCAATCTGGAATGTCTATCGAATCTTTGCAAGGAGGCATGAAGAAGTTTACAACTCAGCTCGATAGCGCTCAGCAGGGCAGTAAATCTGCAGGTGCAGTTTTTCAGCGAATGGGCATATCAATGGAGGAATTAAAAGGGAAATCTCCGGAACAAGCATTTGAAATGACAGTCAAAGCTTTGCAAAAAATGCCTCCGAGTGCAGAAAAAGCAGCGCTTGCAAATCAGCTGCTTGGACGCTCTGCGTCAGAAATGGCACCGATACTAAACATGTCATCAAAAGAGACTGAGAAGCTCAGAAAAGAAGCTCACGATTTAGGGCTGGTAATGTCAGATGATTCCGTTGATGCAGGAGTTAAGTTTGGAGATACATTAGCAAACTTAAAAGACAGTTTTCAGATGATAGTAGCAAGCATAGGTATTAAGGTAATGCCTATAATGCAAAGGGCAGCAGATTGGATTATCGCAAATATGCCAACAATTCAGATGGTAATGGGAACTGTGTTTAAGTATGTAAGCAAATTTGTAAGTGCAGCAGTCGATGTTTTCCAAAATTACTTCTTGCCAGTATTACAATTTATAGTTAATTGGGTGCGTGATCATTGGTCACAAATCTCGACATTTATTGGAACAGTCTTTGACTTAATTAAAGATGTGGTACAGAAAGGCACTGAAGCTATCAAAGTGATGTGGGATCTTTTTGGAGACCACATAATGGCAGCAGCAAAAGTTGTTTGGGGAATTATCAAAGAGGTAATAACAAACTTTCTAAATGTAATACGAGGAATAATCCAAGCGATTACAAGCCTGATGAAAGGTGATTGGGAAGGCGTATGGGAAGGCATTAAGACGATAGTTTCAGCAGTATGGGAACACATAAAGACCTTAATTAGCACAGCTTTAGGACTTATTAAGCAAATCATATTAATAGCACTGCAAGCAATAGGAACACTTTTTAGCTCAATCTGGAACGGTATACTAACCTTACTATCAAATATATGGGACGGAATAGTAAATAAGATTAAAAGTGTTTTAGGAGCAATAAAAGGCGCAATAACAGGGGTATTTAGCGAAATCAAGGGAGTTGTGTCAAATGTCTGGAATGGCATCAAGGACACTATATCAAACGCTATTTCGGGCGCATTTAATGTTGTATCAAATATCATCGGAAGAATAAAAGGACTGTTTAATTTTAAATTTCAGTGGCCACATATACCATTACCACACTTTAGCATATCTGGTAGTGCGAATCCTATAAAATGGCTTACGCAAGGAGTACCGAAATTGCATGTAAGCTGGTATGCAAAAGGTGCTATATTTGATAAGCCTACAATTTTTGATACCATGAATGGGCTTAAAGGCGTGGGCGAGGCAGGACCAGAAGCGGTCGCTCCAATATCAAAACTGCAGGATTATGTTTCACAAGCCGTATCGGGGAACATGGCAGAAATGGAACTTATAATGAGCAAGACTTTATCATTGCTTGAAAGGTATATACCAGGCATGGCTGCTGAATCCGGACATGCAATAGTGCTCGATGACGGAACGCTTGTAGGGAAAATCACTCCGGCGATTGCAAGAGATTTAGCAAATCTTGAAAAACTGGGAATGAGGGGAATATAAATGCGAGATTATATCTTATTTGAAAAACTAAATCCTGAAGGAACGGTTACAGAATCAATATCAACAAAGGATATGCTGATGTTGACCAAATGGCATTTAACACCAGGGGAACCGGTCGAAAGATATGTGAATGTACCATTCCGAAATGGCGCATTAGATCTCACAGAAAGTCTCACAGGTAGCGTCACATACGGAATGGGAAATTGCGAACTCTCGTTTAAAGCAATTAAAAACTTTGAAGAGGATAGAGCAAAAATCAATCAGCTAATTAAAAAGCTAAACGGAAAACGCTGTAAGGTAACTCTTCCGGACGAGACAATCATAAGCATGAGACCGAATATAAGTTATCGCAGTGATGGTATAGCCTGGGACGTTGAGATGAAAGGGAAATGCAATGTATAAAATAATCCTTGATGGAAGCATCATAATTGAAGATATACTAAGTGCATCAGCATCACTTGAAGTCAACAAGGTTGGCACCGTAAAATTCCAAATAGCTGTGACAAATCCAGCATACAAACTATTCAAGAAGCTAAAATCAGAGATTAGCGTTCTCGATTCGCACGACGAAATAATCTTTGATGGAAGAGTTTTGAATATAAGTGATGATTTTTATAACAACAGGACGATTCTATGCGAGTCGTCCTTTTCTTATCTAAATGATTCGGTAGCACTTGTATATGAGCATAAAGGGGCGTTAAACGAGTACATCAGAAAGCTTTTAGACTTTCACAACGCACAAGTTGAGGATAATAGAAAAATATATCCTGGAACAATAACAGTTGAAGATCCTAATAACTATGTTAATTATAGCGATATGAATGCGCCAAGCATTATGGAGCTTATAAATAACAAAGTAATAAAAAAATATGGTGGATACATGCTCATCAGAAAGCAAGCCGGAAAGAATTATCTTGATTACCTTGCAGAAATCCCTTACCGCATGCAGCAAGAAATAAAGCTTGGCGTCAATCTAATGGACCTGGCCAAGGAAAGTACAGGCGGAGAAATATACACCGTTGTTTATCCAACAGGTGCGCGAAAAAAGACAGCAGCTGAAGAGGGAGCAAATCCTCAAAGTGAAGAGGGTCCACCGATTACGATTGAATCTGTGAATGACGGTTCTCCGTTTGTGGAAAGCAAAGAAGCCATAGCAAAATTCGGACGTATTGTTAAGCATATAAGCTATGACAATGTAACCGAGCCCATGAATTTAAAAAACAAGGCGATAAAAGATCTTGGACAAGGTGTGCTCGACTTAGAATCAATTAGCATAAAGGCTGTAGACACAAGTGTTTTAGGAGATATAGACAGCTTCAAGCTCTTGAAATGGGTTAAAGTTGAGAGCTCTATACATGGAGTTGCTCAACATTATCTTATAGAAAAGCTATCTTTAGATTTTTTACATCCTGAAAACAATTCGATTACAATCGGAGGCATGCGAGAACGATTTTCAGAAGTGTTGGAGTCAAAATACGAGGAAAAGATAAAGCCGATTGCAAATGCATCAGAAGAAGCAAAAAGGCAAGTGGGCGAGCTGGAACAAAAGGCAAAATCACTGATTGAGCAAACAAAATCATCGATAGTAGGAATGGTGAGCAATACATATGTTTCAAAAAGCGAAAACGAGAAAGTCGTAGAAGCTCTATCAACAAGAGTTGAGCAAACAGCTACAGCTTTACAAATAAATTTCAACTCGTTTAAGCAAGAACTGGAAGGACTTGCTGAAGGCACTGCTGCAAAGTTTTCGGACATATCCGAGTACATAAGATTCGAGCATGGAGAAATTGAACTCGGAAAAAGAGGTAATCGATTCAAATTAAGATTAGGGCGTGAAAAAGTGGCGTTTTACGATTCAGGTGCAGAGGTTGCATACTTGAGCAACAATAGACTTTATGTAACAGATGGAGAATTTATAAATTCTTTAATTTTGGGTAAGTTTGCTTTTCTGCCACGTAAAAATGGCAATTTGTCATTCGTGAAGGTGGTGAATTAAATGGGATATTGGACAAGTATTACATTTTCGCAAGGGCAACAAGACATTGTAAATAATCGCACATATCTTGCGGTTTATTTATCAATAAACGCTTCAAGCGGATACTATGCAGAGTATACAAATGCGTCCGGAACCTTGACAGTAAATGGAATTAGTTATCCTTTTACAACGCGTTTTAAAGTAAATGGCAGCTCTCAAGTGATTTATAACGTTGGAGTTTGGATCAATCACGAATTTGATGGAACAAAGAGAGTAGCAGCATCGGCAAGTTTTAATACTGGAATCGTTGGTACACTCACAACATCAGACTATACATGGCTTACAACAATACCGAGAGCCTCGTCACCGACAACATCGAAATCTGAAATCACATTTGGTGAGTCGTTTGAGATTTTAACTCACAGAAAATCAACAGCATTCACACATGACATCTACGTCATGGCAAACAACAATCCAAGCACATATACAAAAATAGCGGACAAAATCCAAACCGACACATCGTGGACACTTCCAGAATCGTGGAAGGAATATTTTCCAACTGCAGAGGTAAAGTTATTAGTACGTGTATTTACATTTAACGGCAGTACATCACTTGGACGCATAGATGCACCGCTTATAACTGTAAGACCAACTCCTGACATGCTTCCTGATTGCGAAATATCTGTAGCGGATGAAACCAAGAATTTTTCGAAGTATGGCGGATTTGTGCAAGGACAGTCAAAAGTAAAGATCACACTCAACAATATATTTAAGTACAATGCACATTTGAGGTCACAGTCTATAACTGTGGATGACATTACATATAACACCGGCACGCAAATTGTAGATGCTACTAATCAGCTATTAAAAATCAAAAGCAAGGTTATTGATAGCCGAAACGGTGAGACAGTAAAAAATACCACGTTAGAGATAATGCCGTGGCATCAGCCAATCATTGATGCGGTCAAAATAGAAAGATGCAAGGCTGACGGAACTGAGGACGGCAATGGTGACTTCATCAATGTGAGTTATGACGTAATCGTTTCGAGGCTTAACGATAAAAACCTTAAAAGCCTAGTTATAAAATTAAGCAAACAAGAAGCATCGGATGAAACGAGTTATAACATACCACTTTCTGACTATGAAGCAAGTGGAAATACGATTATTGAGTGCTCAAGTGACTACGCATGGAACATAGAGATTAAACTTAAAGATGCATTTGCAGAGTCTATTTACACACAGTTAGTTGGCACTGGGTTCACCTTAATGGACTTCCATAACAGCGGTCGAGGAATGGCGATAGGCAAGGTGTCGGAAAAAAGTGAGGTACTAGATGTTAACCTTCAAACGGATTTTAGAAAAGGATTTAGTTGCAGAGCTGTAACATATGACTTAAGTAGCGAAGAGCAACAAGTGATCAAATTACTAACAAACGATAATGGTAATATAAGACTTGGTAAAGTCTTGCAAACACTTGGACTAAGAGTACCAATTAAGGTCGAAAAAAATGGACAGTTTGATATTGTTAAATTTTCTGATGGAACCTGTGAGGCAAGTTGTCAAATAAGACAAATAACGCCAATTGCTATGGCACAGTGGAATTCTTGTTGGTGGCGATGGATTGGAAATTTGTCCATGCCCAATGATCTATTTAAATCAATAAGCAATGTGCAGGTAAGCGGTCATTGCAATGGAGGTGTGTACACATGTGGGTCAGGAACCAATACAAAAGTATTGCAAGTTATATTGTTAATGCCAACACCCGCATGGGCCGCGAATCAAGTGCCTGCAGAGTTGCCATTCATAAAAATTAATGGGAGGTATAGATAAATGAAAGCACTCAATATTAACAAGACAGATAAGGGAGAGTATAATTTTACAGCGACAAGAGAGGACGGGAAGATAGTTTTTGGAACTTTTGAAGAAGGGGATTTGATGAACATCATAAGGACGGTAGAAACTACAAAAAATCTCGAAGAACAAAGACTAGAATCACTCAATCGATTGATTAATTCCTTGCTAAAGCTAGAGAAAAATAAAAAAGCTGTAGTGTCAATGGTGGAGAGATGGCAAGTGTGTTCTTATTATCCACTGGGGCATTATGTAACATACAATGATAAACTTTATTTGTCGAGAAAGGAACACAACTCGACTTATGAGAATATACCAATCAACGATGGAGAATTATGGACTGAAGTAGAACTTGGAAATTCAAGCGATTATGAAAAATGGTGGAAGAGTGCAACATTTTGGGCGACGGATAAAACCTATAAGAAAGGAGATTATGTAATCTACTATAACAAGCTTTACAAATCATCGAAAGATAAAAATGTCTCAAATCCTGAAAAGAGCGATTGGGAATTGATCGAGAGAGATAAGTAAAGGAGTCAGGCATGGAAAGGGCAATAATAATCGCAGTATTTGCATCAACGGGACTATGGAGCTTTATCAGTATGCTAGTGCAGAGATACATGGAGCGTAAGAGCGACTATGCTCTAATGATGAGAGGACTTGGGCACGATCGCATATGCTGCCTAGGAGAGTACTATGTCAAGCGAGGATGTATCACTCGAGACGAGTATGAGAACCTTGTTGACTATCTTTATATACCGTATAAGAAATTGGGCGGCAACGGTACTGCTGAAAAAATAATAAATGAGGTAAAGCAGTTACCACTTAAGGATAATAAATAATAAAAAGTTAATAGTTAATCGTTGCGGCTTAAATGCCGTTTTTTTTATTCAAGAAGGAGGTAAACTATGAATCTTGAATTTATATTAAAACTTATTATGCCACTTGTTCTCGTGGCGTGCTTGATCATCGGATATCTGATGAAAATGTACTTGCCTTCGGACAACAAGTACATTCCAACAACACTGGCAATCGTGGGTGCGGTGCTGGGGTGCATAAGTACATGGTCAATTACGTTAGAGGTGATTGTGGGAGGTGCAATTAGTGGCCTTGCAAGTACCGGACTGCATCAAATGTTTAAACAAATATTAAAATTAGATAAAACTGAAGAGGTCAAAGACTTCAAGGACCTGGAATAGGAGGAAACGATGAGAGGAATTGATGTATCAAGTCACAATAGCAGCATAGACTATAGCCAAGTCAAAGCAAGTGGAATAGACTTTGTCATGGTAAGAGCTGGCTACGGCTACGGATATGAAGACGAGAGATTTTCGCAGAATGTAGAAAGAGCAAAAGCAGCAGGCTTGCATGTTGGTGCGTATTGGTTTATATATGCCCTGAACGAGGAGCAAGCTAAAGCAAATGCAGATGTATTCGTGGGACTGCTTGAAAGATATAAAGGTGTGTTTGATATGCCAGTTGCATGCGACTTTGAGTATGATTCAGAGCGCTATATGCGTGATAGCGGAGTGACTCCAACGAGAGCGCTAAACACCGCTATCATTGATGCGTTTTGCAAAAGAATGGAAGCGTATGGCTACTATGTGTCAAACTACCTCAATCCTGACTACATACAGTCAAGAGTCAATTTTGGTGATGTAAGCCAGTACGATCTGTGGCTGGCTCAATGGGGAACAAGTGCACCAAGCTACGAATGTGGGATGTGGCAATATAGTTCAGATGGTAGTGTTGCCGGCGTATCAGGACGCGTGGATGTCAATGTAGCCAACATTGACTATCCAACTTTGATAAAGTCAAAAGGCTTGAATCATACTAATTTATCAGACACAGCACCAGCTCCACAGGTTGCACCAGCCGTTACCCCAAGCGATACATTTGCGGTGGGCGACAAGGTTGTCGTGACAAATCCTATCGATGTCAACGGCACAGGACTTGCCGTAAGTGGCGAGTATGAGGTAATCGAGGTGTCAAATGCAAATCGCATAGTTATCGGAAGAGGTGGGGTTGTAACAGCAGCAATGCCACCAAGCCATATCAAAATGACAAGCGAAGGTTCAGCAGGTTTAACCGCTACAGAGGTAGCACATCAAATTTGGTATGGCTATGGTCAAGATTGGGGAACTGGTAGCGACCGAGTAAGAAGAGTGGCAGCTGCAGGTATAGACTACAACGAGGTACAGGCGGAGCTTGCAAAGTATTATAAGTAAATATTTAAATTAACTCATCTGCCAAGTGTAGAATGAGATAACGGAATCGCTCACGCTCTTAGCGAGCGGTTCTTGTTTCAAGAGGGCGCTTGCCCTCTTTTTTTATTGAAAAAAATAAAAAAAGTTTATAAAAAAGTGTTGACAAAATACGCAATGCGTGTTATTATATATACATAAGGAAGGAGGAAACATTGATGAAACAAAAAAAGAAAAACCAGAAACTGAAAGAGTTTGCAATCAACACAGCTTCTGGTATCATCTCTGGAGTAGTAAGTGGATTAATCACTTGGTTACTCACCCGGTAAGGAAAGCCCCTCGGGGCTCCTTACCATAAATATAACATATAAAATCATCAATGTAAATAAAATGAAGATTTATCTAATAGTCGCAGTTGTAGTAGCAGTTACAGTAACGGGAATTTTAAATAGGAGAAAGTAGCTTGAATATAAGGGAAATAAGAGCGCTCGCCAATTTATCACAGGTCAACTTTGGAAAGAAGTACAATATTCCATTAAGGACAATTCAAGATTGGGAGGCAGGAAAGCGCAAACCACCTATATATGTGGTAGAACTGCTCGAATTCAAGGTGAGATATGATTTTATACAAAATTAACTAATACACACCGAAAGGCACACCGCATAGTACAAATACTGAATTTTAGCCATTCTTTCTCGCATTCGTAACGCGCAGGTCAGCGGTTCGATCCCGCTCGGGAGCTCCAAAAGAAAAAGCCTTGCAATTGCATGAATTTCAGGCAATGCAGGGCTCTTTTTGTTTTCAAAATTAATGTATTCTAGAAATGTTTATTGACCTATATTGACATAAATTGCCCTCTTGCGTGCAACACCCTGTGCAACACCTTAACAAAAAAACTACCACGATTTTATGGTAGATTTAAAGACTCAAAAAATTAAGATGTACGCGCACTATCAATTTGCCATAGTACATTGTCAGAACGCATAAGCGATATGTTTCGCAATGTAAAAAAATGCACCTTGAGAGAAGAGATTATTTGACGTTAAATGGATGGGAAAACATGAAAAACTTGCGATAGATAATTACCTCAGAGTATAATTGGAAAAAGGAGATTATGGAAATTATGGACAATTTCAGGTAGTACTAAAAATGATTATCCAGATATTAAAAGATGACAATGTAAAGCCTGAAACAATTAAAAAAATAGAAGACTTGATAAAATAATCAAATCTCCTCAAAGCTCAAGGTGTGCGACTTGCCCGTACACCTTATCCGATTTCAATATATCACATGGAATACAGAAAGGCAAGAACAGAAAAGAGGTGCATTATCATAAATAAGAAAATGGGGAGACCTACAAGCAATCCGAGAGACATGAGGTTGTCTCTGAGAATTGCAAAGTCGGAAATGGAAGACATAGAATACTGCATGGAGAAACTCTCGATAAGTAAAATAGATGTGGTACTAAAAGGTATTTCTTTATTAAAAAAGGACATTGAAAAAAATAACGATCACACGCATACCAAAGAGAATAAGTATTGAAATTTAAACAGGAGAAGATAAATGGAAATAAAGGAAATAAGAGCGCTTACGGGACTTTCGCAAGCAAACTTTGGAAAGAAGTACAATATTCCAGTGAGAACTATTCAGGATTGGGAAGCAGAGAAAAGAAATCCACCAGCTTACGTTGTTGAGCTATTAGAATTTAGAGTCAGATATGATATAGAGCAAGAGCAAATATAGTATCAATATAAAACGGCTGAGTGCAGTGAAATTTGTTGCATTCAGCCGTTTGTTTTAGTCTTGGAAAGTTTTAATATGGAGTAATTTCTGAAATAAACATAAGAGTTCCTATTACAGATAAAACTATATATACAATAGTTACTATCTTGAAGAAAGTGATATTTTTATCTATATTTCGCTGGAGTTTTATAGACTCAATTAATAAATCTTTTTCTGTTAAATCCTCAAACTCGTTTTTAGCTAGGGTCTGATAATTTATATCCGCAGAAACTACAGGACTTTTCTTAGCACGCCCTATTTGAGTTTCAACGCTAGCAGCATCAAATGGAGTATCGAATATAAAAGAAAAAGTCTTTGAGTCATGTATAAATGTTAATATTTCTTTTGTTGCAACCACATTGTCAATATCTTTGTATTGTAGAGTGTTAGTGCCCAAATTACATGAGTTATCCTTGAATTCCCATGTGTTTCCTAATTCATCCTTAGCAAATTTAATCATTTTAATCGCCCTTTCTTTAAAATAATAATATTATTTAATAATTGTTCATGGTATGTTTGGTATCACTCCATAGTTTTTCCATCTGCAGTTTTTAACAACATTAAAGTTTCTCTATACTGGTCAGCATCTGGAATTTTTTTAAATTCGACAGTTTTATCAAAATTTGCTTTGACAACTGATTCTATTTCATCAAGTGTAACTTTAAAAAATTCTCTTCTATGATTTATCATATTCACCTTTTTAGATTCAAATGCGTGATGTAAAGCATTTTCTAATGCGGGGGCATCATCTGAGAATATCATTGCATGGACATCAAAGTTAAAAGGTACAGATGCATCACCTAGTTCATTTACTCTATCGAGTGGTTCAAGTCTACGTGTCATCCCAATTTTATAAATATTTTCACCGAAACTACCGATGTTAGATATTATATAAACGTAGCCTGCTCGTTTGTTTGCCTCTCTATAATCTATTTCTTCGATATTATGCTGAATTGTATCTAAATGTGACTCCAATTCTTCTTTTTTGCTTAGCAATTCCATATCATCTGGTGATGATTCTAGTTGCTTTAAAATAGTTGAAAGAGCATTTTCATAATGATTCTTTTCTTTTTCCGCTTGCTTTCTAGCTTCTTCAATTTCCTTTTGTAGCTTTGCCTCTTCCCTTAGTCGTTCACGTTCTTCTTTTTGTTGTTCTTTTTCTTCTTGTTTTTTTAAAGCATATTCATATGCTAGGTTTAGTTCTTCTAGTTTAAGCTGTAAATATTTAGGGACGATGCTTATTTGCATACGTGAGTTCATTTTGTTAAGACTCTCAAATGACTTTTCAATCTTTTTTCTAGCATTATCTACATTGTTAAATTTAACGTTATCTATAAGTACATCACATTCATTATTGAAAGAGCGTAAAATTTGTTTAACATTATCATTTACTAGGGCTCGGCCTTTAGACACACTTCCGTCAAGTGTAAAATTCGTTGGACTCTCAGTTGCTGTCTTGTTTTTAACCATATTTTTTTGTTGCTGCCTTATGGTTGTTAATCGATCCTTATACTGCTCTGAATTTGCAAATTTATATATTGGGGAGTAAAGCCCAAAATCCTGAAGGGATATAACTTCATCTAATTCTATAATTTCAGATTTACGTTTTGAAATCTCTTTTTCGAGCTGAGATATATCGTATTTATAAGTTGAAATTTTACGCTCCAACTCCATTAGATTATCTTGAGCCTTTGTCAACTCGCGATTTACATTATCAAGTGATTGCAACTCTGGGGTCATTAATGATTGCAACCTATGTATTTCTTGAGCTAAAAGATAGTTTTCATTTGTTAATTCTCGTTTGCTTTTACCAAATAGTCCCATCTTATTCTCCTTATATAAAAATATAATTGATAGAAATTAATCCTTTATAACATATTTTCTGATTGAAGTTTATTCGATGACAGAAATGTTAATTATAAAGTTGCATTGGCTATAAGTGCATCAAACTTGGGAACGTCGCAGTTTTTGTTAAGCTTAACCTTAATATGACCAGCTTTCGTCCAAAGCTCAACTTCCGCACTCAAATCTAAGAGCTTACCTGCGTTCTCGGTAGACCACATTACGATAGATGAGTAAGGCAAGGAGTAAATTTCAATTTTTTTACCAGTTAAACCCTGAGCATCTTTGACAATGAGTCTCTTGTTTGTAAATACTGCAATATCTCTAATGGTTTTGTATGCAGCAACTGCAGTTTCTCCATTAACGAGCATCTCGCTTACATCTCCAGGGATAGGACATTCTGATATGAACGTCCATGTTAGGGCTTGTGTTAATTCTGTTGCCATTTGTATTTCCTTTCTTTAAAAAACTTAGAACTTAGTTATAAGTTCTGCTACATCGCCAAAATCCCTTTTTAAAAGCAAAACTAATTATATTATATATAAAATAGAGAATCAACAAATAAATTGAACTAGATTGAATTTTTGACATTAAAAAACCTTGCATACCTATTAAGGTGTGCAAGGCTCGATAAAATGACAACTACCTTTCCTTTTCTTCGTGTGAAAAAATTTGTTAGCCTAATGGTAAAGTTTCCTCCGGAATACCGTCCACCGAAAAGAATATCCCGTCAGAATAGTGATTTGTAAAGAAAACTGAGGTAGAATAAGGTGTAATGTAAAACGAAGAAGGGGTGTAACATGGACAAAAAAGCAAAGAGAATACTATTTAATAGATATTGGGCTAGTGGTTGGAAGCCACAAAATGAGATATACACATCGCCAGAGGACTTTGCTTATGCAAAGG
>ERZ773018.287-NODE-287-length-32634-cov-7.469229_pt1 | contig 32634 bp, 31 predicted proteins | sample MGYA00580840_ERZ773018 | MGnify/ENA primary metagenome ERZ773018 (study PRJEB29015, sample SAMEA2738125) | human oral metagenome | biome: human oral; feature: human-associated habitat; material: saliva | place: China | collected 2256 ... | reverse complement strand
GGCTATAAGCTAGTAACTCCTACTTCTTCTGGTTCTGGTAATGGTGGTAGCTCTTCAGGAAATGGCGGCAGCTCATCTGGAAATGGTGGCGGCGGCAAGGGCGGCTCAGGTAAGAAATAACCCAGCCTTTTCTGGTTTCTTTTATTAACAAAAAAAGCAGGCATATGATATGCCTGCTTTTTTCTTGCCAACCTTTTACGCGTGTAAAAAGCGTGCTTTTCAGCAGAATGCTGATGTTACGCAGCGTGTGCGCCACCCTCAATCTCACCAGTGCAGTGTGGGCAGCGAGTTGCGCCTTCTTTAACCTCTTCAAGGCAGTGTGGGCAGTGTGGAGCTGCAACCTCTTCAACAGCCTCTTCTTCGTCCTTCTTAAGCTTGGATGCCTTCATGAACTTGTTGAGAGCCTTAACCATGCAGAAGACAATAAATGCAATAATCAAGAAGTTGATAATTGCGCTGATGAATGCACCAAAGTCAATGCCGTTCTCGGTACCAGGGACTGGAATGGAAAGACCAGAAACCTCGGTACCGCCACCAGAGATCAACTTAATAAATGGGTTGATGATGTCATTGACAAGGGAGGTAACAATAGCGGTAAATGCGCCGCCAATGATGATACCAATAGCCATGTCCATAACATTGCCCTGCTGGATAAACTCTTTAAACTCTTCGATAAACTTTTTCATTTCATCCCTTTCGTTTAATTGGTAGAGGACAGATATTTCCACTCACGTCTATAGCGTGTGCTTATGCGCTGGTTAATCCATAGATGCGAGAGTATTTGTCGGTCAGATACTCTGTGTAGTAATGGACGTCAAAAGGCTCACCACATGCACCCAAGATAAGCTCCTTAGAGTCCTTTGCGCGGCCCCAGGTCCAAATACGACTGCCCAGCCACTCCTTGATAGGAGCTAGGTCTCCTGATGCACAGACGGCGTCAAAGTCCATACCCTCAGCAATCATGGCATGCTTGTATTGAGCGCCATAAGCGCTACCAAGTGCGTAGGTTGGGAAGTAACCAAACTCACCCCATGACCAGTGAACATCCTGAAGAGCACCTTCGGTGTTGTTTGGAACCGTAACGCCTAGGTACTGCTTGTACTTCTCGGCCCAAAGAGCTGGAACGTCCTTTGCGGTAATCTCGCCAGAAAGGAGCGCCTGCTCCATTTCATAACGGATAAGGATGTGTAAAGGATAGGTAAGCTCGTCCGCTTCGGTACGAATGAGACTTGGCTGTACCTTATTAGCTGCCGAGAAGAGCTGGAAGGCAGTAACGCGATTCAGCTGACCAGGGAAGTGCTTGCGCATAAGCTGTATCAGAGGCTCGGCAAATGCCTCAGAAAGACCAACGTAGTTCTCAAAGAACCTAGACTGAGACTCGTGCATACCCATAGAAGTACCAGTGCTCAGAGAGGTAAAGCGGTACTCCCAGTTGATTCCCTGCTCGTAGAGGGCGTGACCGTTCTCATGCAGCATGGAATAAACGTTGGAGAGAACATTATTCTCGTAAGCGTGGCTGGCAACCATAACAAAGCCAATGCCAGGGCCGCCTGTGTAAGGGTGTTCAGTCTTGCCAAGCCAGAAAGCATCTTCATCAAGACCTTGGAGCTTTACCAGGTCTTTTGCAAGATCCCACTGACGGTTAACGTCAAACTTGCCCTCAAGAGGTTTGGTACTTGGCTGACGCTTAGAAGCCATGCAGTCAGCAACAAGAGGAACAACAACCTCTTTAACGTTGTTGAAGAAGGTGTTGTAGAACTCTCTGTTGGTGCCGTGCTCAAAATCGCTGAGTAGTAGATCATAGGAGTCTTTGGAAGCATCGCGAGCCTGGCACATTTCTTTGCGAAGCTCTACCAGCTTGTCCAGCTTTGGAGCAAAGAGTGACCAGTCATCGCTGTTCTTTGCCTGTTCCCAGACCTCATTAGCCTCTGTGGTAAGACGAACAAAGTTGCTCTGGAGCTCAACAGGAACATCTACCAGCTGGCTTCTATCGCGACGCAGAATTTTAACCTGCGCACGGTGAGTCTCATCAAGCAGAGCGCGGTTCTCGTGAAGTCTATCAAGGAGTGCGCCAACAGCAGGATCACAGAGGGTCTCCTGGACCTGCTCGCCAAGGATTGCCAGGGCTTCTCCACGCTCTTCAGCAGCCTTTTTCGGATCGATGCACGGTCCAAAAGAGCCAATCTCATTAGCTGCATAGTTGAGGGCAAAAAGCTTCTTCTCTAGTTCATCAAGTTTGGCGATATCATCGCGGGGATTTGAAAGCGCTGCGTTCAGTTCAACAGTGTTATGTGCGCTGTCCATACCAATCCTCTCTATAACATTTAGGCGCGGCCAGTATGTTTACCGGTCATCCGTAACCGTTTAGCGTATGCGCCATATTTTACCCTGTTATTTCTTGATATTTGAGGGATACTGGAAAGACTACGCCCTAAAACAATAAGTACATCTTTTCGGCACAATTTCGTGATAAAAGATGACTTGTAAGGAGTATGAGTTCTATGGATGACAGCAGAATCTCGTTTGATTTGTGGAGTGATCTCTACGCAGAGCGTGTACAAACCATGCGTAAGAGCGAAGTGCGAGATTTGTTTGCGGCGCTTTCTCGTCCCGGAGTCATTGCACTGTCTGGTGGTCTGCCAGATATTTCATCTCTGCCGCTTGATCAGGTTGCAGAGTGTGCTCGTCGCTGCGTTGCTGTTGAGGGACTCAGATCTCTTCAGTATGGAAACTCTGATGGACGTATCGAATGCAGAAGGACCATTTGTAAGATTTTGGCAGCCCAAGGTGTTGAGGCTGATCCTGATGAGATGATCTTGACGTCAGGTTCTCAGCAGGCACTTGATTTCTTAGGTCGCGTTTTCTTGAATCCAGGGGATGACGTCATCTGTGAGGGCCCAAGCTATCTCGGTGCTTTCCAGGCGTTCTCTGCGTATGAGCCTACCGTTCATACTATTGATATGGATGAGGAGGGCATTAGAGTTGACCTTCTTGAGGCAAAGCTTAAAGAGCTTACCAGCAAGGGCAGAAAACCTAAGTTCATCTACGTTATTCCTAACTTTAATAATCCTGCCGGCATTACCATGTCTATGCCAAGGCGTCTGCGCCTCCTTGAGCTGGCTCACCAGTACAACATTCCTGTTGTTGAGGATGATCCGTATGGTCTTATCCGCTTTGAGGGAGAAGATCTAACGCGCCTTAAAACGCTTGATCCAAACGTCATTTATTTGGGAACTACGTCAAAGATTTTTGCCCCAGGACTGCGCTTGGCATGGATAGTTGCACCTCGTCACTTCCTTGAGCGTATTATCCTTGCTAAGTCTGGTGCTGACCTCTGTACCAGTCCCTTTAACATGATTCTTGCTGAGCACTACTTTAACGAGGTTGATTGGCAGGCAGCACTTGAGGTGTCTAAGTCTCGCTACAAAGAGAGAAAAGACGCCATGTTGGCCGCGCTTGCAGAGTTCTTCCCTACAGACGTTACCTGGACTAAGCCAGAAGGTGGCCTGTTCCTGTGGGTAACCTTCCCGCCATACCTTAATACTGAGCAGTTGCTTCCTCGCGCAATCGAAGAGGGAGTTGCCTTTGTACCAGGTGTTTATTGCTATCCTGACCAGCGTATTAGCTCAAGTATGCGTCTGTGTTACTCATTTGAGACGCCCGAGCGCATCCGAGAGGCTATTCGCAGGTTGTCTCTGTGTATCCAAGACCGCATGTCGTTGTATCGTGCATTCTTGGAAGCAGGTGCTCTGCCAGAGTCTTCTCGTTCAGAATCCCATTCTTGTGCAAGGGAGTGTTAAGTATGGCTACTAAAGTTGCTGTCATTATGGGAGGAGCCTCTTTTGAGAGGAACTTCTCGCTTAAAAGCGGTGCTCTTGTATCTGAGGCTTTAGAGAAGCGTGGTTATGAGGTGCTACCACTTGATGCAGATGCTCATCTGGTAGATACCCTTCGTGCCGAGAAACCCGATGTTGCCTTTGTATGCCTTCATGGTGCAGGCGGAGAAGATGGTGCAGTACCTGCGCTTTTGGAGTTCCTCAAGATTCCGTATGTAGGTTCAAGACCAGCTTCTTGTAGGGCCGCTTGGAATAAAGCGGACATGCCCTTTATTGTGCGCCAGGCCTGGTCAAAGGATGAGTCCGAGGTTATTTGGCCTCCTCAGATTGTACTGACTGCCAGTGCATTTAAAGACCTTGGAGCAGCAGCTGCTCTTGATCTGGTTCCTGAGCGCTTAGGTGGCGGCGTTGGCTTCCCTCTGGCAGTTAAGCCTGTTCACGGCGGATCCGCTATGGGTCTTTCTAAGGTTGATAGCGCTGATCAGATAGGACCAGCACTTCTCGGCGCACTTGGTTTTGACGACTCTGTCATTATCCAGCAGTGGATTGATGGCGTTGAGGTTAGTGTTACCGTGCTCTCTGATGCTGAGGGCGAGAAAACACTCCCACCAGTAGAGATTTCGGTAACCAAGGGTATTTATGATACGGATGCTCGCCTTGATCCAGAGCGTATTCAGCACTTCTGTCCTGTTCGCTCTGAGTCTCTGGCAGCTCTTGGCGCAGATCCAGCTGAGGCTCGTGCAGCTCTTGAGCGTGCTGCTCTTGAGGTGTACACCGCTTATGGATGCAGGGATCTTGCTCGTATTGACTTTATTTGGGATGGACATCACGTACTGGTCATGGGTCTGAAGACGTTCCCAGGACTTACGGAGACCTCCCTTGTTCCAATGGCTATTGAGGCTGCAGGATACGCTGTTGAAGACGTTCTTGCGCAGCTTGTTGAGGGTGCGCTTAAGCGCGGCAACTAGGGGGTTTCATGGAATACGTATTAGGCATTGATGTTGGTGGTACCACCATCAAACTGGGACTTTTTTCTGCAGAGGGAGAACTGCTTTCTGAGCAGAAGGTTAAGACACCAGCGCTTGATAACCAGGAGGGTTATCAGACGGTAACCGATGCCATCAAACTCATCGTTCATGGTCAAAAGGCTAGCCGCGATGACGTTATTGCGTGTGGATTGGATATTCCAGGACCCGTGGCAGATGATGGAACCGTCGGTCTTCTCGCCAATGTGGACATTGACCCTGAAGGATTGGTGCAGGCAATTAATATGTGTCTGCCAAATGCCGCTATTGCGTTTGTCAACGATGCAAACGCTGCAGCTTTGGGTGAGGCGTGGGCCGGTGTTGCCGTGGGCGTGCCGTCGTTTGTGTTGATCGCTCTGGGAACCGGTGTTGGCGCAGGCGTTGTTGTAGACGGCAAGCTTGCTGCGGGCGCTTTTGGTGCTGGTGGCGAGATTGGTCACATCATTGTTGAGCCTGATGAGGAGCTGACCTGCGGCTGTGGTCGTCACGGCTGTCTGGAGCAGTACGCTTCTGCCAAGGGAGTTGTCCGTCTGTACCTGGAGGAATGTGCTTCTCGAGGCGTTGTTCCTGTGACCATTGAGCACGAGACCGATACGGTGTCCGTGTTTAGAGCTCACGCTCAGGGTGACGAATGTGCAACCCTTGCTATCCACAAGATGTGCCACTACCTGGGCCTTGCTATGGCGCAGGTGTCGTGCGTGGTTGATCCTGCCATGTTCTTGATTGGCGGAGGTGTTGCGGGCTCGTTTGCAACATTTGCTACTGAGCTTCGCGAGAGCTTTGAGCAGTACGCTTTGCCGGTGAGTAAGGGTGCTCGTATTGAGGCCGCAAGCTTGGGCAATCAGGCTGCAATGTATGGTTGTGCGTACGAGGCGCTGCGCCTGAGGCAAGAGCGTTTTGGCAAAGAGAGCGCTGAGTAGGAGTAGGTTTCTGCTGTACGTTCTTCTCGTCCAGAAAAGTGTAGGTGCGTTTGAGTACCTGGCGAGAAAAACATCAGAATTTTTGTCACAAACATTCTCCGTAATGAAAGTACGTTCAATAACATAATTTTCTGGTTACAATTTACGTAAAATCGTAGTTATCGAAGCTGCTCAGTGCTAACATTGAGCAGCTTTTTTTGGTTGTGTTTGGAACGGTTCTGAACACTAGAGTGAAAGGGGAGTGCTGTGGCTGACGAGTCAAAGTATGACATCGTTGCTGCTACCGGTTGCCCAACTGGTATTGCGCACACCTTTATGGCTAAGGAGGCCCTTGAGAAGGCCGCCGCAGCTAAAGGTCTTACCATTAAGGTTGAGACGCACGGCCAGGTCGGTGTAGAGAACGAGCTCACCGCAGCTGAAATTAGGAACGCTAAGGCAGTAGTCGTTGCTGCCGATAAGGACGTTCAGGCCGAGCGTTTTGCCGGAAAACCAATGGTAAATGTTGGTGTTACTGCAGCTATTAAGGATGCAGAAGGTCTTATCGACCGCGCTCTTGTTGCTCAGCCTGAGGGCGAGCTGGCAGAGGCAGACGACGCTCCAGTCTCGAGCACCATTGAGAAGGAGTCTGTAGGCCACATCATCTACAAGCATCTCATGAACGGCGTTAGCCACATGCTGGTCTTTGTTGTTGCTGGTGGTGTTCTGACGGCTGTTTCATTCCTCTGGGGCATTACTTCCTTCAGCTCCACTGCACCTGACTACAACAGCTTTGCTGCCATGCTCAAGATTATCGGCGGCATTGCAATGGGCCTTATGGTTCCAGTTCTTTCTGCTTACATTGCTGAGTCTATTGGTAAGCGCCCTGCTCTGGTTCCTGGTTTTGTTGCAGGTATGATTGCTATCCAGGGTCTTCCAATCAATCCCGACACTGGCATGATTGATGCTGGTGGCGCTGGTGTTGGTTTTGGCTTCTTGGGCGGTATTGTTGGCGGCTTCCTTGCTGGTTATGTCATCGTTGGTCTTGAGAAGCTCCTTGCTGGTCTTCCAAAGAACCTTGATGGCCTGAAGGCAATCTTCCTGTACCCACTGCTTTCCACCACCATTGTTGGCCTGGTTATGCTGGGAATTTCTGGTCCAATGGCAGCAATTAACACCGGCATGATGAACTTCCTACGTGGTCTTTCTGCTTCTGGTCCAATTGTCCTTGGTCTTGCAATTGGTTGCATGTGCGCATTTGACATGGGCGGCCCAGTCAACAAGGCAGCTTACGTCACCGGTACTGCTCTTCTGACCGAGGCCCTTGCTGCTGGCATTGGTACTCCAACTTATGAGTTTGGTACTAACTTCATGGCTGCAGTTTCTGCTGCTTGTATTGTTCCTCCACTGATCACCACTTTTGCTGTTGTCGTTGGTAAGAAGTACTTCACCAAGTCTGACTTCAATGCTGGTCTGGTCAACTTCATTCTTGGCTGCACCCACATTACCGAGGGCGCAATTCCATTCATGACCAAGAACATTTGGCCTGTCATGCCTATCATGATGATCGGTTCTTCCATCGGCTCCATCCTGACACTGCTCTTTGGTGTTCATGACCCAGCGCCTCACGGTGGTTTCCTGGTTCTTCCCGTTGTCGATGGCGGCCTTAAGTGGGTTCTCGCCATTCTCATCGGCGCTGTTGTTGGTGGTATTCTCTTTGTTGCTTTCAAGGCATACGAGTACCGCAAGAACGGCAACCAGATTGTCGAGGGCTAAGCGTTACGCTTAGCACACTCTAAGCAAATGCCAAGGATTCATCTTATGACCAGGTACGCGCTTAGATAATCGCGATAAAATATGGACTCGGCGATTTCGTCGGGTCCATTTTTGTTCCAGAGGGAGCTTTGATGATTTACACACTTACCACTAATCCCGCAATCGACATGAACGTCAATTCGGGAGTTCCTTCTTATACGCACGTCAACCGTACAACTGATGCCGTATATACACCAAACGGCAAGGGTCTGAACGTTTCATTTACGCTTGCTCACTACGGCGTCGAGTCTACTATCCTGGGATTTTTTGGCGGCTTCTCGGGCAACTATATTGTTGAAGAGGCATCCAAGATTTGCCCGGTCAGGCCTGTGTGGATTGACGGTATTACCCGCGTAAACATTTTTGTGACCACGCCAGAAGGCGAGCTTAAGTTCCCTAATGCAGGTGCTCCCGTTTTCCGCTCCAAGCAAGACGAGATGCTTGAGCTGCTGCGCAATGCGCCTGACCTGGACGTATTGGTGGTTTCAGGCTCGCTTTCCCCTGAGATGGATCCAACCTTCTACGATGAGCTCTTTGATCTTTGCCATGAGCGCGGCGCTGAGCTGGTCCTGGATATCTCTCATAAACATCTTGCAGAACTTGTCGAGAAAAAACCCCTGTTCATCAAGCCAAACGACGAAGAAGTGGCAGAGATCTTTGGTGTCGATGTCCATAACGAGGCCGACGTTCTTCTCGCCCTCCACAAGATTCACGAGCGTGGTGCAAAGAACATCCTGCTCACGCTTGGCGGCGAGGGTGCGTATTTCTTCAACGGTGAACATGTCTGGCACGCAAATGCTGCGCAGGTAGAGGTGCTTTCGACGGCGTGTGCAGGTGATTCGACGCTGGCGAGCTTCATGTCGGTTTGGCTTGAGGACCCAACAGCTGTCGAGAGGGCTTTGACGCGCGCGATGGCTACCGGCGGAAACGTTGCTATGAGTGCTGGCCTGGGCGACTTTGCGCTGGTCGAGAAGATCGCAGAGTCCATTCACGTTGAGCTGGTGGAGTAGAAGCGGGCGCTGCGTTTACAGGGAGATTTGCGAGCCCACGGGTTTCTCGACGGAAGGCGTGCACAAGTCTCCATATCTGCAAAATAAGTCTTTTCTCGCTCCTTGATTTCATGTAACGTATAAGGGCTAATGTGAAAATTAGGTTTTCGAACCTCTAAAGAAGGAGAGTGCAATGTCCGGACACTCTAAGTGGGCCACAACTAAGCACAAGAAAGCAGCTATCGACGCTAAGCGTTCTTCGCTGTTCTCTAAGCTTTCCCGCAACATTACTGTTGCAGCTAAGACTGGTGGCGACCCAAATCCGGACAACAACGCTAGCTTGTCTGCCGCTGTTGCCCGTGCACGCATGGTTTCCATGCCTAACGCAAAGATTCAGGCCGCTATCGATAAGGCATTTGGTGCTGGTGCTGATGCCGCTGTTTACGAAGAGATTGTTTACGAGGGATACGGTCCTGCTGGTGTCGCAGTTTACGTTGACTGCCTGACCGATAACAAGAACCGTACTGCTGCTGACGTTCGTTCCGCATTCTCTCACTCTGGCGGCAACCTTGGTACCGCTGGTTCCGTTGCATTCCAGTTCGAGCGTAAGGGCTCTATCGCAGTTGACAAGGTCATTGTCTCTGAGGAGAAGAAAGTTGCTGACCGCGAGAACGCTGTCGATGAGGACGAGTTCATGATGGCAGTTGCCGAGGCTGGCGGAAACGATTACGAGGATGCCGGCGATCAGTGGATCGTTTGGACTGCATACGACAAGATGCAGGATGTCCAGAAGGGCCTCGAGGCTCAGGGCATTGAAGTCAAGGGTTCCGAGCTTACCATGGTTCCAACCACCCCAACTGACGTCTCCGTTTCTGATGCAAAGAAGGTTCAGCGTCTTATCGATAAGCTCGACGAACTCGATGACGTTCAGAACGTCTATAGCACTATGAACATCACTGACGAGATTGCTGCTGCTCTCGAGGAAGAGTAAGCTCTCTGGTCCGCTCCGCGCGACGTGCATCCCGATACGCGAGGTGCGACGAGCGCGATGACGCGGGAATGCGATGATGCGAAAGACGCGTTGAGCACGACAAAGTTGCACTTAAAAACCCCGCCATCTGGCGGGGTTTTGTTTTGAGCGCGATAGTCTGGGAGATCAACGTGCGGTTCGGTGCGTTGGCTAGCGCATTCTACTAGATTTCTCAGAGCTTAAGACGGTTTCGAGAGCACAGACCACAGCAAAGTCACTTAATTACACCGTTCTGAGAGGGCAGACCACAGCAAAGTCACATATTCTGTATATACAGAGCCAAAAACATAACTTACAGGCTAAAAAAACACATCAAATGACGATATTCTGCAGAAATCATGCCTTTAAACAGGTAAATTTGCAGAATAAGTGACTTTGCTGTGTTTTTTGAAACGCCAAAAACAGAGCCTTATAAATTTATGCATACAGATGAATTCACCCACATGAATATTCATGTGGGTGAATAATCGTGCATCATGATAGTTAAAGTTTTGATGTCGTATCATCTTTCTCCAATCGCACGCAGCAAAAATGCGACAAGCTAGCGTTTAGCACCCTCGTGAACAACAGAGCCTAAGCTAAACCTGCGTAACTCTCTGCTAATCCTGCGGCAAACTTCGAGCTACCTAGCCAACTAGCCTACAGGCCAACACGAATAACCTTGCGTACTCCAGCGGCTTCGAGGGTTGTTACCTGCGAAATCGATGCAGAATCGTCGGTCATAAGCACATCAATATCGGATGGAGATCCGTACTGGAAGCTAGAATTAACACCCAGCTTACTTGCGTCTGCCAGAACTATGTGCTGCTCAGAGTGCTTGAGCATCAGCGAGTTCACGCGCATCTCGTTTGAGACCAGGGTGGTCAGGCCTCGCTCTGCTGAAATACCCGAGCAACCCAGAATGCACTTAGCAGCGCGAATCTGGTTGATTGAAGCTAGCGCAAAATCACCAGTCATAGACTTTTTTGCTGGGCGAACTTCTCCGCCAGTAATTAAAACAGTCATTGATGGGGGATAGTCAACAGCAAGTACGCTTCCGTTGTTAGTGACAACAGTGATGTTCTTGGCGGTAATAAATTCTAAGACTTTAATGGCGGTTGAACTGGTGTTAATGAAGATGGTATCGCCATCTTTAACCAGCTTAGCAGCGGCCTGCGCAAGCTTGAACTTAGCAGTCACTTGGTTAGAACTTAGTCCAGTGGAGAGAGGGTCAAGCAGGGTGGCCATTCCGTAGCTACGAGAAATAAGGCCCTGAGCTTCGAGTTCATCGAGGTCACGACGAATGGTAAGTGAAGAAACCTCAAACTTATCGGCCAGGTCGCTGACAGAAACCTGGTGGTTTTGCTCAAGGAGACTCATGATTGAGTTTCTGCGCGATGAAACAAAAGAACGACTTGTGGCCATGAATCCCCCAATAGAAATCGAACTGCCCGTAGTACAAACTTACTTGAATAACAGCCGGCGTAAACACAACCTGCTGAACAATAAAACTACCTGTAGACCTAGATAGATAGTTGCAAACTTTTCAAAAAACACACTGGCGAGAAACCCGTTCGCTCGTAAGAATGAATAGCTTTCTGTGACGTATTGTCACTGTTTATGCAGGTTAATTACCTTAATCGTGGTGCAATTATGTAAGATATTTAACCAACTGGAACTCTAGAAAGACAACGTACAGACTGTTGGAACCTTTTGAATAGTTAGCGAACAATTGCACGATAGTTTTACGTAGAATCTTCAAATATCTTACAGCATATCATGAACGTTTTGAATACTTAAACGGATATTATTTAACGGTCAGCGGTCTTTATGACGTAAATCTCTAAAGTGGGCATAGAAAAGTGTTGCTAAAGTCCCAACTTCAGCTATACTAACATTATCGATTCGATTGGTAAAACGTTCTAAACGTTCAACAAATAGGGAAATTTGTTATACGACTGGGCAAATGTCATATAAATTATTTATCTAATTGTTGAAGTGTTCAGAAGATTCAAGTTTTTGTCATTAAGCGATGCGTTCTTGTGTGCTCTTGCTATAGTCCAACACAAGGAAAAGATTCACAGTAGTCTACTGGAGAGGAGTGAATCGCATGCTACTTCGCGATATCTACGAGCAGAATCACTATGCTTTCGTGAAGACCCCCATGACATGGGAAGAGTCTATTAGAGAGTGCTGCAAACCACTGGAGGCTGATGGAACTGTCAATCCAGAGTATGCAGACGACATTATTGAGTGCGTAAAGAAGTATGGTCCCTACATTGTTATTGTTCCAAACGTTGCAATGCCACACTCAACTGCTCGCATTGGCTCTAATGGAAAGACTGCTATTGGCTTTATGCACTCTGATGTTCCTGTCAATTTTGAGGATGGCGACGATGAGAAGCAGGTTAAGACTTTCTTCACTCTGAGCGCTACTGATCAGGATGCTCACCTTAAGAATATGCAGATGCTCGTTCAGGTTCTTATGAACGAGGAGGTTCTTGAGCGTCTTAAAAACATTCAGTCTCCTGAGGAGCTTTTGGAGATTGACAAGCTAATCTCCGAGTAAGCACGCCCGTTTGGGCACGTAATTGAGGTTTTCCTTTTGTAGTGTGGGCTGCAGAAGGTGAGTTTGTAGGACCCTTTGAAAGGGGTATTAATGGATATTGTTCTTGGTATTTGGAAATGGTTTGCGAGCAACTTCTTGACTCAGCCAGCCTATTTCATCGGTTTGATTGTTGCTATCGGCTACATTCTTCTTAAGAAGAAGTGGTACGACGTACTCGCTGGCTTCCTTAAGGCAGTCATTGGTTATCAGATTCTTTTGGTTGGTTCCGGCGGTCTGGTAACTGCGTTCCGTCCAGTTCTTGTTGGACTTGAGGCTCGCTTTAACCTTTCTGCAATGGTCATTGACCCATACTTTGGCCAGAACGCAGTACAGGCAGGCATGGAGGCAGCTGACGCTCCTGCATTTATTGCTGGTCGTTCCTTCTCCTCCGTTATGCTTCTTCTGCTCTTCGCTTTCATTCTGAACATTGTTCTGGTTGCTTTTAAGAAGCAGACTAAGCTTCGTGCAATCTTTACTACTGGTCACGTCCAGGTTCAGCAGGCAGCAACTGCATTTTGGCTTATCCTCTTCTGCTTCCCACAGCTTAACGACGTTACCATCCTTGCAGTTATGACTGTTCTTCTCGGCCTTTACTGGGCAGTTGGCTCCAACCTTTGTATTGGACCTACCCAGGACCTCACTGATGGCGCTGGTCTTACCATTGCTCACCAGCAGATGTTTGGTGTTTACTGCGCATCCAAGGCTTCCGAGTGGCTCTCCAAGCACTCCAAGAAGGAGTCCAAGCGCATTGAGGACATCGAGCTCCCAGGCTTCCTTAAGATCTTCAACGAGAACCTTGTTGCAACTGCAATTCTTATGACAGCATTCTTTGGTGTCATCCTTGCTGTTCTGGGTCAGGACTTCCTGCTTGAGAACAAGTTCATGAAGCCAGGTCAGGATTTCTTCTTCTACATCATGACCACTTCCTTCCAGTTTGCTGTTTACCTCTCCATCCTGCAGCTTGGTGTTCGTACCTTCGTTACTGAGCTCACCAACTCCTTCCAGGGTATTTCCAACAAGCTCCTCAAGGGTTCCGTCCCAGGCGTTGACTGCGCAGTTACCTATGGCTTTGGTTCTCCAAACGCAGTTACCCTCGGCTTCCTCATGGGTGCAGCTGGCCAGTTCCTGGCAATCGCAGCTTTGCTGCTTCTGAAGTCCCCAGTTGTTGTTATTGCAGGCTTTGTTCCACTGTTCTTCGATAACGCTACTATCGGCGTTTACGCAAACAACAAGGGTGGCCTCCGCGCAGTTCTTATCATGCCTTTCATCTCTGGTCTTCTCCAGGTCTTTGGTTCAGCTCTTATCGCTGGCTGGGTTGGCATGGCTGCATACGGTGGATACCTTGGTATGTGGGACTGGGCAGTTGTCTGGCCAATCATGACCGGCATCATGAAGTTCCTGTCCTACGCAGGCCTCGCAATTGTTGTTATTGCTCTTATTGCAATCCCACAGCTCCAGTACCGTGCAAACAAAGACACGTACTTCATGGAGGTTGAGGATTACCAGAAGTGCAAGGAAATCCGTGCACAGAAGGCCGCCGCAGCTAGTGCGGAAAGCAAGTAGCCCTCTTTCTTCCTACCCTGAGCAGACCCCCATCTGCTCAGGGTTATTAGTAATACTCGGCACATTGTTTGATGCGGTATTTGCTTTAAAAACGATCGGCATGGCGCCCATATGGGTACATATACAGCATGGTCGTAACCATTTCGTTTGATTGAAGGAGTCAACATGAACGCAAAGATTTTGGTCGCATGTGCTAACGGCGCAGGCACTTCCCTGATGATGAAGATGACCGCTGAGCGCGTCACTCAGAAGCTCAACATGGGCGTCGATAAGATTCACCACTGCGCACTTTCTGAGGGCGTAAGCTCTGCTCGTCAGTATGATATTGTTTTTGCACCTCTTAACTTCCTGAACATGTATGAGGATGCTGCTAAGGCAGGCGTTACCGTCATTGGTCTGCGTAACGTTCTTTCTGACGCAGAGATGGAAGAGAAGCTCAAGGAAACCGGCGCTGCAGAGAAGTTTTCCGCATAGTTTAGGTTTCTAAAGAATCGAGCACTTTAATGACTTTTGAAAAGAAAATTCTTGCCGAGATGCCTAAGTGCTATGCGCTTGGCATGTTTGAGGGAGAAGACGCACCAAGCTTTTTAGCTGCTGTCGAGAAGGACGGTCCAATCCGTCGTTTTACGCTTGATGGCGAGCCTCTGGAGACTGTTGCTCCAGGCCCTGGCGGCGTCATGACCATTACACAGGTCCCTGGCAGGAAAGATCAGTTTCTCGCAACCCGCAAGTTCTTCTCGCCAAACTTTGGTGGAGACGACGCGGCAATTGCATCCTATACCAAGCAGGCAGACGGTACCTGGTCCGAGCAAATTCTCTGTGACCTCCCTTATGTTCACCGTTTTGGCATCTTGAAGGCTGCTGACGGTCAGCTCTGGATTATTGCTTGCTCTATCAAGGGTGGAGCTGAGACGGGCGTCAAGGATGATTGGCGCACTCCAGGTGCTGTTTGGGCCGCTCCTTTAAGCGATAACCTTGAACAGTACACGGCAGACAACCAGCTTAAACTGACGTGTGTTGCTAACTATCAGGTTCAGAATCATGGTTTCTGGACCGCACCTGATAAATCGTATGCTTTGATCTCAACCGCCGCAGGCGTGTTTAGATATGTGCCACCAACCACTCCTCAAGGTGCTTGGGATGTCACCTGCCTTCTGGTTCAGCCAACAAGTGACATTGTTGCTACTGACTTTGACGGCGATGGCAAGCTGGAGATCCTTACTTTCTCCAAGTTCCACGGCGATACCCTGGCAATTTGGCATGAGGGAGAGACTCGTGATCGCTATGAGCAGGTTTGGTGTGACCCACAGAAGCGTAGCTTCCTTCACGCGCTTTGGGCAGCCGAGCTGGATGGCGAGAAGTGCGCAGTCATTGGTAACCGCAAAGACGGTCGTGATCTTTTGCTTGTTAGATACGCTGACGGTCAGTACACCGTAGACGTTATCGACCACGACCTTGGACCAGCTAACTGCATGGTGTATACGCATGAGGGCAGTGAGTACATTGTTGCTGCATATCGTGAGACAGACCAGCTTGCTCTCTACAAAGTAGTGGAGTAAAGCTGCGGTTTGTGGCGAGCGCTCAGGGCTGTCTCTGAGCATGCAGGCAACGTCCTGAGCGCCGCACAATTTACCTGCATATACATCAAAGTACTAGTCCTATGTTTTAGAAAGGAGCGCGTTATGGCAGATCTGAAAAACGTCACACGCGACAGTTGGATTATGAGCACCTTCCCTGAGTGGGGAACTTGGCTCAACGAAGAAATTGACAATGCCGTAGTAGAGCCAGGTCAGGTTGAGATGTGGTGGCTCGGCTGCGTTGGTATTTGGTTTAAGACTCCTGGTGGAGCAAACGTTGCTGTTGACTTCTGGGCAGGCAACGGTAAGCGTACCCACGGTGATGGCCTTATGAAGCCTGGTCACCAGATGGCAAACATGGCTGGTGTCCGTGCAATGCAGCCAAATCTGCGCAACGTCCCCTTTGTTATTGATCCATTTGCTATCAAGAACCTTGACGCTGTTGTGGTAACTCACATTCACCAGGACCACATGTCCAAGGAGCTTGCAGCTCACGTTGTTAACAACAACATGACCACAACTGACGAGAACGGCAAAGAGATTCCTGTTCCCTTTATTGGTCCTAAGGATGCAGTTGACATTTGGGTTGGCTGGGGCGTTCCACGCGAGCAGTGCATCGTTGTTAGGCCAGGCGACCGCATCAAGGTCAAGGACATGGAGATTGTTGCATACGATTCCTTTGACCGCACCATCATCGTTACCACTACCGACACTTCCGAGAATCGTCCAGACCTCTGGGGCAAGTGCCCAATGGATATGGACGAGAAGGCCGTTAACTACCTCTTCGTCACCCCTGGTGGAAACATCTATCACTCCGGTGACTCTCACTACTCCATTTACTTTGCTAAGCACGGCAAAGACATTGCGAAGGAGTTTGGCGGCGTAGATGTCTGCTTTGGCGCTTTTGGCTGCAACCCAATTGGTATCCAGGACAAGATGGAAGCAACCGATATGCTTCGTATGGCAGAGGCTCTTCAGTCCAAGGTTGTTATCCCAATTCACCACGATGTTTGGACTAACTTCCAGGCTGATGTCCAGGAGATTAAGGTTCTTTGGGACATGCGTAAGGACCGTCTTGACTACAAGTTCCACCCATTCTTCTGGGAGGTCGGCGGCCACTACACCTATCCACAGGACAAGGATCGCTTTGCTTATCACCACGATCGTGGCTTCCACGATTGCTTCGATTACGAGCCAAACGTTCCATTCCGTAGCGTTCTCTAAGGAGCAGTCTCTATGATGCTTAAAGAGCTTCGCGATGAAGTGTATGAAGCAAACATGGACTTGCCAAAGCATGGTCTGGTAGTCTTTACCTGGGGCAATGCTTCTGGACTTGACCGCGAGCGTGGCCTGTTTGTTATCAAGCCATCGGGCGTCTCCTATGAGGAGCTCAGCCCAGAGAATCTGGTCATCTGCGACCTTGACGGCAATGTTGTTGAGGGTGAGATGAATCCATCTTCCGATACTCCAACTCATGCATGCTTGTATCGTGCATGGGGCGATAAGATCGGCGGAATTGTTCACACTCACTCAACCCACGCTGTTTCTTGGGCACAGGCAGGACGCTCTATTCCTTGCTATGGCACCACACACGCAGATTATTTCTACGGAGACATTCCTTGCGTGCGCAGCCTCACCAAGGACGAGGTAGAGCGCGCTTACGAGCTTGAGACTGGTAACGTTATTGTTGAGGGCTTTGAAAATTTGGATCCAATTGCGGTTCCTGGAACGCTCCTTCACAACCACGGACCTTTCTCTTGGGGTAAAGACGCAATGGCTGCTGTGTATCACGCCGTAGTTATCGAGGAGGTTGCCAAGATGGCAACACTCACCGAGCTCAATGACCCTAAGGTTCAGGAGGCACCTCAGTACCTTCAGGACAAGCACTACATGCGCAAGCATGGTCCAAATGCCTACTACGGACAGGGCAATCACTAAAGCCTGTTCAGTGAGTAGAATCTGTTTCAGTCAGGCGGTCTTTTATAAGGCCGCCTGTTTTTAAAAGGAGAAGATATGTCCAAGTATCAGCTAGGACTTTACGAGAAGGCCACTCCAACTGATCTTTCTTGGGAAGAGCGCCTCAGCGTAGCAGGGGAGTCCGGCTTTGATTATGTTGAGATCTCCGTTGACGAGTCTGACGACCGCCTTTCTCGCCTTGAATGGACTGGTGAGGAGCGTGCGGCAGTTCGCCAGGCAATGGCAAATTCCGGTGTTCGTTTGGGCTCTATGTGCCTTTCTGGTCACCGTAAGTATCCTTTTGGTTCTCGCGATCAAGCTACTCGTGAGCGTGGCCTTGAGATTATGCAGAAGGCACTTGACCTTGCAGGTGATCTGGGACTTCACACTATCCAGCTTGCTGGCTATGACGTGTACTACGAAGAGGGCGCAGAGGATACACGTAAGTACTTTGAGGAGAACCTGGCAAAGGCCGTAGAGATGGCTTCCAAAGCAGGTATTGTTATGGGCTTTGAGACCATGGAAACTCCTTTTATGGATACGGTCGAGAAGGCCATGCATTACGTGAATCTTATTAACAGCCCCTATCTTGGTGTGTACCCCGACGCTGGTAATCTGACTAATGCATCATTTATTTACGGCAACACCGTCGCTGATGACATCGCACTTGGTGCAGGTCACATTTTTGCAGCTCATCTCAAGGAAACTGTTGCTGGTGCATATCGTGAGATCCCATTCTCTACGGGCACCACTGATTACGAGGGCGCGCTGTCACAGCTTGTTCCTCAGGGAGTTAGACGTTTTGTTGCTGAGATGTGGTACACCGGCAGCGAGAACTGGAAGGAAGATCTGGTCTTTGCTTCCACGTACGTTCGCAGCAAAATTGATAAAGCGTTTGAGGGTTAAACGGTCTTTTTGCACTTGTTTTTGGGTTTCTCGCCACAGACGGTACATAAGAATCTGTACAATGTGGTTTAGCTCTTTCTTAGTACGACGTACGTTTCCAAACTCGTTTAAGTTTGTACAGGGAAGGATTTAACATGAAGTTCTTTATTGACACTGCAGATATCGATGAGATTTCTGAGGCTTTGAGCTGGGGCTGCCTGGCAGGTGTTACCACCAACCCATCACTGTATGCAAAGATTGGTGGCAAGCTGGCAGACTTTGAGTCTCATATGGTTAAGATTGCTCAGCTTTGCGAAGGTCTTCCTGTTTCTGCTGAGTCAACGGCAACAACAACTGAGGGCATGATTGAAGAAGGCCGTCACCTGGCTTCTCTTGCTCCAAACATTGTTGTTAAGCTTCCTATCTGCGCTGAGAGCCTTGCTGCTACCCATCAGCTTGCTTCTGAGGGAATTCGCGTCAACATGACGCTTATTTTCTCGGCACCTCAAGCTCTTCTTGCTGCAAACGCTGGTGCTCGTTATATTTCGCCATTTGTTGGTCGTTTTGATGACATCGGCGAGGACGGCATTGAGCAACTGGGAACCGTTGTTTCTTGCATTGAGAACTACGCATGGGATAAAAACGTTGATCACACCGTAGAGATTATTACGGCTTCTGTCCGTACGCCGAACCACGTAACACAGGCAGCTCTGCTCGGTGCTGATATTGCGACCGTTCCATTTGGCGCTCTAAAGAAGTGCCTGAAGCACCCTCTGACCGACGCCGGTCTTAAGTCTTTTGAGGCTGACTGGGAAAAGGTTAAGGCTCAGCAATAAATAGTGATTGTGGTACGCCCAGCTTAGGTTGGGCGTACTTGTTTTGAGAGGACGAGAATGGGAACATCTGCATTACCTGAACGCAATCTCACTGATGATGAGCTTAAGCTTGCAGCCAATACACTGAGGCGCGATGTCATTAATATGCTTGAGAAGAGCAAGTCAGGCCATCCCGGCGGCTCTCTCAGTGCGGCAGATATTGTGGCCACACTGTTCTTCTCGGGAGTAATGAAGTACAACCACAACAACCCAGAGGACCACACCGAGGATAGGTTCTTCCTGTCCAAGGGTCATGTTGCACCTGTACTGTACGCTGCCTATCACCTGCTTGACTGGCTCCATGACGAGGATATGGTTACTCTCCGTCAGCTTGGTAGCCGTCTGCAGGGTCATCCAGACTGCCATGCATGCCCTGGTATTGAGGTTTGCTCCGGTTCTCTGGGCCAGGGTCTCTCGGTAGCTGCAGGATGCGCTCTGGGACTTTCTATGGACGCTCTTGCAAGCGGTGAGCGCGCCAAGAAGGTTTTTGTTCTTCTAGGTGACGGCGAGCTGCAGGAGGGCTCTAACTGGGAGGCATGCATGTTTGCGGCTCACCAGAAGCTGGATAACCTCATTGCCATTGTGGACCTCAACAATCTGCAGATTGACGGTCACGTAACCGACGTGTGCTCTCTTGGCGATATTGACGAGAAGTTCCGTTCTTTTGGCTGGAACGTACTGCGCGTTGACGGTCACGAGGTCACCGAGGTGCGCCAGGCCCTTCTCGCCGCACGAGATGGTCGCGAGGCAGGAAACACCGCACCTACCGTAGTTATTTGCCAGACCGTCAAGGGCAAGGGCGTCTCGTTTATGGAGGATCAGGCTTCCTGGCATGGAAACGCTCCTTCGGCTGAACAGGCTGATCTTGCGCGAGAAGAACTTGATGCTGCAAGAGAGCTTCTTTTGATTGATCTTCAGGGTGAAGGTAAGGAGGTTGCCAATGTCTAGAGCAACTCGTGAGGCATATGGCCAGACTCTTGTTGAGCTGGTAAACGAGGGTCACGATATTGTGGCCGTTGACGCAGACCTTGCCGGCTCCACTAAACTTGCCGACCTCCAGAAGGCTTTCCCACAGCGTATGGTTGACGTGGGCATTGCTGAGCAAAACATGGTGGGAGTTGCGTCAGGACTGGCACTTACGGGACGCACCGTGTTTACCGGCTCGTTTGCTGTGTTTGCGACTGGTCGCGCTTACGATCAGATTAGAAACACCGTCTGCGACTCAGGTCTTAACGTGAAGATTTGCCCTACGCACGCAGGCATTACGGTAGGAGAGGACGGCGCTACTCACCAGTCCCTTGAGGACATTGGCATGATGCGCGCCCTCCCTCAGATGCGCGTGCTTGTTCCTGCAGATTACAACGCTACTAAGGCGGCGCTCAGACTTGCTGCCGAGGCAGACGGCCCCTTCTACGTGCGTATGGGTCGCCACAAGGTTACCGACATCTACGACGAGTCCTTCAAGGGTGGTCTGCCTTTTGCAAACGTCCTGCGTGAAGGCACCGATGTTACCATTGCTGCCTGCGGTGTTGAGGTTGCTCAGGCACTTGCTGCCGCAGATCTGCTGGCAGAGGAGAAGATCTCTGCTGAGGTCATTGATGTATTCTCCATCAAGCCTTTGGACGAGGAAGTTATTTTGGCATCTGCCGAGAAGACCCGTCATGTGGTAACCGTTGAGGAGCATAACGTAGCAACGGGCCTTGGAGCTGCAGTTGCTGAGCTTCTGGCTGAACAGCTACCAACGCCCATGCGCTTTGCTGGTATGCGCACCTTTGGTACGTCCGCTCCTGGCGACGTGCTGCTTTCTCACTTTGGCTTGGACGCTGAGGGCATTGCCGCTCGCGTCAGGGAGTTCCTGCTTTCGTAGACGCGTGCGAGAGCTGCAACGGCAACGCCGCAGGCCAGCGGTGTGCGTGCGGTTCGCAGGTTGAGAGCGATTTTGACCCGGTATCTATTTCGTGTGGATACCGGGTTTCTTGTGTGGATGTGCTGCTAGTGGACGGGTTTCTCGCCAGACGCTCGAGTGTTGGGCCGCGGCATTTCTCGCCATGAAAAAGACCTGGCACCGTGTGGTACCAGGTCTTTTGTGATTGCATGTAAGCTCGTTCTGTGAGCTGCAGCTACGTCAGCGAAACTGAATTAGCCGAGGTGCTTAGTGATGGAAGCAGCTGCTACCTTACCAGCGCCCATTGCAAGAATGACGGTTGCAGCACCGGTTACGATGTCGCCACCAGCCCAGATGCGAGGATCGGAAGTACGGCCCTCTTCGTCGGCCTCAATGTAGCCCCACTTGTTGAGCTTGATGTCGCCGATCATCTTTGCGAATGGGTTAGCGTTAGTGCCGATTGCAGAAATTGCAACGTCGCAAGGAATGTCCTCGATAGCACCCTCGATAGCAACTGGACGACGACGTCCGTCAGCGTCAGGCTCGCCGAGCTCCATCTTCTGGACGCGAACTGCGCAAACTGCGCCATCCTCGCCAGCAACAAACTCGAGAGGGGAGACGAGAGGAAGAACCTCAACGCCCTCTGCCTTTGCATGGTGCAGCTCTGCACGACGAGCAGGCATCTCGTCCTCGGTACGACGGTAAGCGATGATTGCACGCTCAGCGCCAAGACGCTTAGCAGTACGAACAGCATCCATAGCAACGTTACCGCCACCAAAGACAACGACGTTCTTGCCGTGCTTGGTTGGAGTATCGTACTCAGGGAAGTTGTTAGCCTTCATAAGGTTAACGCGGGTAAGGTACTCGTTTGCAAAGAAGACGTTAGGCAGGTTCTCGCCAGGGATGTTGAGAAGCTTTGGAAGGCCTGCGCCTGTAGCAATATAGATTGCGTCAAAGCCCTGCTCAAAGAGCTCGTCTGCATCAGTAATACGACCGACAACAGAGTTGTACTCAAACTTAACACCCAGCTCCTGGAGGCCGTCAATCTCGCGCTTAACAACAGCTTTTGGAAGACGGAACTCAGGAATACCGTAGACCAGAACGCCGCCGCCGGTGAAGAATGCCTCAAAGACGGTAACGTCAAAGCCGTTACGAGCAAGCTCGCCAGCGCAAGCAATACCGGAAGGACCGGAGCCTACAACTGCAACCTTCTTGCCGTTCTTTGGAGCAACCTCTGGCTTGGAAGCAAGCTCAGGCTGGTCGCCAAGGAAGCGCTCGAGCTGACCAATAGCAACTGGTTCGCTGCGCTTACCCATGATGCAGACGCCCTCGCACTGGTTCTCCTGTGGGCAAACACGACCACAAACTGCAGGAAGCATAGAAGACTCGCGGATGATATCAAGACCGCGGCCAAACTCCTCTGCACGGATAGCCTCGATGAAGCGAGGAATATCAATGTTTACAGGGCAGCCCTGAACGCACAGTGGATTCTTACAATCCAGGCAGCGGTTTGCCTCTGCAATTGCCATCTCTTTAGTGAAACCCTTGTCGACAGGGCGGAAGTCTTGTGCGCGCTCTGCAGCTGGCTCTTCGTTGTCAGCTGTACGAGGTGCCTTGACGTTTGGAATGTAGCGACCGTTTACTTGTGGCATGCGCACCTCGTCTCCTCGTAAGCCTTAATCGACTGGCCTTCCTCGGTGAGGTAGGCTGCCTGACGTGCGCGAAGGTCGTTCCAGTCAACCTTGGTTGCGTCAAAGTCAGGACCGTCAACACAAGCAAACTTGGTCTCGCCGCCAACCTCAACACGGCAGCAACCGCACATACCAGTGCCATCGACCATGATTGGGTTCAGGGAAGCGATGATAGGTGTGTCGTACTTCTCGGCAGTGAGAGTGGAGAACTTCATCATAGGAACTGGACCGACGCAGAAAACGCGGTCGACCTTTTTCTCCTGCAGAAGACGCTCGAGAGGTGCAGTTACAACGCCCTTCTCGCCAAGAGAACCATCATCTGTGGTGATGTGGATGTGATCGTCGTCCAGAATGGAACGGAACTGATCCTCAAGCAGGAGCAGCTCTTTGGTACGAGCGCCCATGATAGCGTGAACCTCGCGACCTGCTGCTGCAAGCTGGCGGGCAACAGGGAAGGCGATAGCCAGGCCAACACCGCCGCCGATAACTGCCCACTTACCCTCGCCCATCTCGGTAGGCTCGCCCAGAGGACCAGTGACGTCCTGCAGGGAATCGCCAGCCTCATAGGTAGAAAGCATCTGGGTGGTCTTGCCGATTACCATGAAGATAAACTCGACCCAACCTTCCTCAGGATTCCAATCCGCAAAGGTAAATGGAACGCGCTCGCCACACTCATTTGCGCGGACCATCAGGAACTGACCAGCATGTGCATGCTTGGCCATCTGTGGTGCCTCGATGCGGAACTTGAAGACCTTCTCGGAGAACTGAGTCTTTTCGAGGATCTTATACATTCAGCGGTACTCCTCTCCTAACACACTACAAACTGCGAGTGAGGTGCCGAGCCGCACTATATTCCGCCTTCTTTGACAAGAAGGCGAGAGCAGGTGCGCATGCATCTCACGTATACGAGGTCTGGGTAACCCGTATTCGCAAACAACATATCTATTGTACTATTTGCGCATGATTCAAGTCATGAGTAATTCATGAATGAGCATAAATATTTCGTAGAATGTTTTGCCTGCTAAAAGGCATAAGACGAGAAACCCGGTGGGCTTGTGTCGTGTCGGCTCGAGAGTAGGCTGCGAGGACCGCACTGACCGTTAGCTGCGGAGGAGCTGTGACGTATATGAGGATGGCTAGCCGCGTAGAAATTGCTCCACCTGATCGGCGGCCGTCTGAGCGGTGATCAGGAAGTCTTCCAAGTTATTTCCTTTGAGCTCGCGCAGAACAAAGTCTGCTACCGGCATCTTTCCGGGAGGGCGGCCGATGCCAAATTGCAAGCGCATAAAGTCTTTGGTTTGGAGCTTATCGGCAATGGAGCGTAGACCATTGTGTGCGTTGAGTCCGCCGCCTTCCTTGAAGTTGAGTTGGCCTTCCGCGAGGTCAACTTCGTCGTGAATAACGAGGATTTGGGCAGGTTGAAGGTGGTGTGCACGAGCAAGTTTGGAGAGGGGACCGCCGCTGGTGTTCATGAAGTCCTGAGGTTTGGCCAGAAGTACACGGCGTTTCTCGCCACGCGTGCTTTCAGAAGCTGCTCCTTGAGCTGCGGGAATCGTGATTTCTGCGACTTGGCAGCCAGCCTCACTTTTCCAGTACGAGACGCCGTGGTGCTCGGCAAGGGCATCGATGACGGCAAAACCGGCGTTGTGTCTGGTATGCGCGTATTTCTCGCCAGGATTTCCTAGACCTGCTACGAGCACAACTTTGTTACCGTGCATTAAATGCTCCTTCAGATTGCATTGCGGACGATTATGATGGTAAAGGAAAACAACCAGTTCGACCAGCGTGAACTGAAACGTGTGGCAGGTGCACAGCGCACGGCGTGCGGCGTGCGGCAACTGATGACAAGCAACAGCGAGCAACCGCAACTGAGATGCGGAGGACAAGATGACAAAGATTCTGGTTACCGGATTTGAGCCTTTTGGCGGCGAGAAAATCAATCCAGCTTGGGAGGCTGTGAAGGCATTGCCTGAGACCATTGGCGGCGCTCAGGTGGTAAAACTGCACGTACCTGTTGAGTTTGGAGTCGGTGCTCAGAAAGTTATCAACGCGCTTGAAGCAGAGCGCCCCGACATGGTGCTTTGCGTGGGTCAAGCAGGAGGTCGAAGTAAGATTACGCCCGAGTTCGTAGGCATCAACTGGGCTCACGCGCGCATCCCCGACAATGCGGGTAAGCAGCCGCTCTCGCAGCGCATCATCGACGACGCGCCCGATGCGTATTTTGCAACGCTGCCGGTAAACACCATGGTTACCGCCATGAACCAGGCGGAGATTCCCGCGGCGGTCTCGTACACTGCGGGCACGTATGTCTGCAACGAAGTCATGTACCAGGTCCTTCACGCGCTAGCCACGCAATTTCCGGAGACTCGCGGCACGTTTCTGCACGTACCGTTCGCAACGGAGCAGGTTGCCGAGAAGAACCGTGCTGTTGGCGAGAAGAACTGCCAGGTACCAAGCATGTCGCTTGAAATGATGACTCGCGGTTTGCAGGTTGCGCTGGAGGCGGCGCTTGCAAACGACGTTGACTTTACGGACTCCGAAAGCGGAACGACCTGCTAGATTGCACGCTGCTTACAGTGCGTCTGCAAGTGCACGGGTTTCTCGCCCCGCGCGCGAACTGGGTTCGCACCGCCAACCTGGCGAGAAACTCGCATCACTAGCAGCACTTCCGCACAAGAAACCCGGTATCCACACAAAGTAGATACCGGGTTGAAATCACTCGCAACTTGTGGCCGCGCGTCTGTATATCTCTGACTTGCAATCTTACAGGTTGAAGTCGCCACCGAAGATGTCAGAGACAGGACGGTCGGTGTAAACAGCATAAATTGCCTCGGCAAGCTCGTTTGCAATAGTGATTGTCTTGATCTTGGAGCCTTCCTGGTTTGCTGCTGGGCAAGGAATTGCGTCGGTGACCACGCACTCCTCAATAGGAGAGTTGTTGAGGCGCTCGATTGCAGGACCAGAGAAGATACCGTGGGTTGCGCAGACGTAGATATCGCCTGCACCCATTTCCTTCAGCTTCACAACGGATGCAGTGAGTGTACCTGCGGTATCAATCATGTCGTCATTAACGATGCAGGTCTTGCCCTTGATGTCACCAATGATGCCCATAACAGCGCTCTCGTTGTGGCGAGGACGGCTCTTGTGAGCAATTGCAAGGCCACAGTCAAGGTAGTCGGAAAGCTTCTTAGCTGCTTTTGCGCGACCCATATCAGGGGAGACAACAACGGTATTCTCCCAGTCAAATGGCTTGTTCTTAAAGTAATCGCCCAGAAGGTAGAGAGCAGTCAGGTGAGAAACAGGAATGTCAAAGAAGCCCTGGATCTGGCCTTGGTGCAAGTCAAGTGTGATGACGCGGTCAACGCCAGCGTTCTCAAGCAGGTTTGCCATCAGACGAGCGGTAATAGGCTCGCGAGCAGCAGCTTTGCGGTCCTGACGAGCGTATGCGTAGTGAGGGATAACCACGGTAAAGCTGTTAGCGGATGCGCGCTTTGCAGCGTCAGCAACAATCAGCGTCTCCATAACCAGGTCGTTGACGTTGACGCCTGCCATAGACTGAATGAAGAAGACCTCGTCGCCGCGGACAGACTCGTCAAAGCGAGCGTAGATTTCTCCGTTAGCAAACTTCTCGAGGAGAAGACCTTGTAGCTCTAGGTGAAGAATGTCTGCAACTTTACGAGCCAGTTCAGGGTTACCTGTACCGGTGTAGAGCTTGATGTTTCTAGCAACTAATAGCGGATCGCTCAGGTTCTCGAACATCTAGTCCTCTTTCTCAAGCTTATGACGCCTCTGGGCGGCGTATCCCTCAACAATTTTCTGCTCAGAGCGCTCGAGTGCAAGCGCATCTGCTGGTACATCCTTTGTGATGCACGAACTTGCCCCCACAAGTGCGCCATCACCAATTGAGACGGGTGCCACCATCATGGTATCGGATCCAACAAAGACGTTGTTGCCAATGTGTGTCTTGAACTTGTGGTAACCGTCGTAATTGCAGGTAATTGAACCTGCGCCAATATTGACGCCAGAGCCCATGGTAGTGTCACCAATGTAGGAGAGGTGAGGAACTTTAGAGCCCTCGCCGATAGTTGAATTTTTGATTTCAACGTGGGTGCCTGCCTTGGCGTGAGGCATGAGGTGTGTACCTGGGCGCAGGTAAGCGCGAGGACCGCAGGTGGCAAAGTCGTCTACCTGTGCGTTGATAGCTACAGTCTCGTCAACAACAGCGTCGTTGCCAACAAGCGTATCGGTCAGACGAGTGTTAGGACCTACCACGCAATTCTCGCCAATTGAGGTCTTGCCGTAGAGCATGGTCTGCGGGAGAACCTCGGTGTCCATACCAAGCGTGACCTCGGGGCCAATCCAGACGGAAGTTGGGTCCAGCATGGTGACGCCCTGGCTCATCCAGTGCTCGTTGATGCGCTCCTGCATGATACGGGTGGCAACGGCAAGCTCGGAGCGGGAATTGACGCCCAGCGCCTCTTTGTAGTCGTCAACGTGGACGGCAGCAACAGGCTCGCCCTGGCTGACGTAAAGGCCCACCATGTCGGTGAGGTAGTACTCGCCCTGCACGTTGTCATTGCCGAGAAGATCGATGTTTGCGGTCAGTCTTCCGCCACAGAAGCAGTACACGCCAACGTTGCATTCACGCTCTTGCTCGCGCTGCTCTGGCGTAGCATCTTTGTGCTCAACAATGGCAGTTACCTGGCCGTTAGAAGAAATGACGCGACCATATCCGGTTGGATCTGGTGGCGTCATCGTAAGTACGGTACATGCGTTGTGATGAGCTTTGTTCTCTGCAACAAGGTCACAAATAGACTGTGCGCGTAAAAGCGCTGCGTCACCGTTGATAACAACAACGGGTCCCTTGAAGCCACCAAGAGCATCCTTTACAACCTTGACGGCATGGCCGGTGCCAAGACGCTCGGTCTGGGCAACATACTCAAGGTTAGGGAAGCAAGAAAGTGCAGATTTAACCTCGTCAGCGTGGTTACCAACAACCACAATGACGCGCTCAGCGCCAGCAGTAATTGCGGCGTTAACGCTCCACCAAACAAGGGGTTTATCAAGTAATTTGTGCACAATCTTAGGGTGGCGGGACTTCATGCGCGTTCCCTCACCTGCAGCGAGGACAATCGCAGTAAGTGGCATACGTAAGCCTCCAAAGTACTTCGTATTACTCGATACGAGTGCGTCCCTACACAAAAGTTGCGTAAAAAATGGCTGGGGTAGTAGGATTCGAACCCACATTCCAGGCACCAAAAACCCGTGTCCTAACCGTTGGACGATACCCCAATGTAATCACTACGTTGGTTTTGTCCGCAACTCTAATAAGTGTATCAGCTTAGCGAGGCAAATGCTCCACAAATTGCATCAAGAACAAGAACTGCCAAAGTCTGTGCGTCTGCGGTAGTAAATGAACCGTCAACGTTTGTTCCTTCTGGCAGCACAATCTTGATAGGAGAACCCGTTGCATCAGCAGACTCAATGGCAGTGCGCAGTCTTGCTGGCAGCGTCTCGTTTTCTTCCATAGAAACAGAGCCAATACCAACCTGTCCGCGGGCGGGCATGCTTGGGGCATAAGCTGTGGTCAGAACCAAAATAGTGGCTGCATCAGTAGGAGAGTCAGCGCGATCAATCATGGTCATGCCGCTTGCCTCAGTAGTTGCCTTAGAAAGGTTATAGACGCGAGCAGCTACGTTTCTAGAGATAGGATCTTCTCCCGTAATGGCAATGCAGGTGGTCTCAAGAACGTTGGCAGCACGCGCAAAGCCCATAGGACCCTGTGGGTGAGGGCCTTTTGCCTGCTTACCGGACCAAACGTGGCGCAGGCGCTCAATAGCATCGAGGGTGTCCTGAAATGCCATGCCGTCAGCAAGTTCGCCGACGCTTTCCTGGAAGAGCTTAACGGCAGCCTCGGTGTGAACACCGTAATGGCCATCAACTTTTCCGCACGAGAAACCCAAGATGTTGAGACGCTCTTGCAGCTGACGCACGTCATTGCCGTGGAAGTTAGGAAGGCGCAGGTAGAGAGTTCTGTCTCCGAGCTCATAACCCTCATCGACCATGATTGCCCAGGTGGAGGCATCTACTTCTTCTCCAAGAGAAAGGTCATGATCAAGCCTAAAGCGCGCAACAGCACGAGCAGTTGACTTGCCAAATGTGTGGCTCTTGCGCTCATCGTCTTCGATGGTGTAGCCAAGCTTTACGAGGCGTTCCTGAATGTCTTCAACGGCAGCACCAGTGCTACCAGGAGTAATTGGATCCATAATTACCTTTCTCGGTTCACAAAGAAGTCTGCCATAGACAAAAGTGTGTCGCGAGCGTCTTCAGTAAGTATCACGTTTTCAAGCACGTGCTTTGCCTCATCAACTAAGGCAAGAGCGTGCGTGCGGACAAATTTTATCGCATTAGCGCTTTCCATAAGCTCCACAGCGCGCTGAAGCTTCAAAGTATCGCCTGTATGCGCAGAAAGTATGGAGACAAGCTCTGTCTTTTCTGCCGAGCCAAGATGCTCAAGTGCGTAGACCACGGCGAGCGTGCGCTTGCCTTCAGTGATGTCAGATCTAAAGTCCTTGCCCTGTACCTCGGCGTTTCCTACCAGGTTGAGAAGATCGTCTTGCAGTTGGAAGGCAAGGCCTATTTTTAGACCAAACTCTTTGAGTGCGTCAAGCGTCTTCTGGTTAGCGCCACCAATAAGTGCGCCCAGTACCAGGGGATATGCAGCAGAGTAATAGGCGGTTTTGGAGAGCGCCATAAAAAGGTACTGGTCAGAAGTAACATCCCAGCGCTCGTTCTGAGCCCAACCAAGATCGAGCGCCTGACCCTCAAGGGTGTGCTCCTGCATGGCGAGAAGGGCGTCGATAACGCGAACTTTAAGCTGGTCAGAGAGGTGGTCGGCTACGGTAACGCGTCTGACAACATTGACCAGCGCAGAATCACCGACATTGATGGCAAGTCCAGTGCCAAGTGTCTTGTAGAGGCACTTCTCGCCACGGCGCAGCTCTGATTTGTCTGCGATGTCATCGTGAATAAGGGCTGCCGATTGGAAGTCCTCAATGGCACAGGCTACGGGCAGAGCGGCTTCGGCCGAGCCACCAACCGCCTCGGTACCCAGGCAGCAGAGGACCGGACGCACGCGCTTGCCGCCGCCCGCGCTGAAGTGAGCGAGTGGCTGGTAGAGGTAGGTGTTCAGGTCCGCGCGGGTGCGCTCCGAGGGCGCTGCCGTCACTGTTGTGAGCGAGGCCGCTGCTGTTACGGGCGCCGTTGCTGCTGCGGGCGTTGCTGCGGGGAGACCGCACATGATCTCCGCCTCGACGGCGGGGAGCTTTTGTGTGAGGTAGTCGGCGAAGTTCACGGAAATCCTAGCCGCGATAGCCGTCTGGGTTCATTGACTGCCACTTCCAGGAGTCGCAGCACATGTCAGCGAGGTTGTACTGAGCTGTCCAGCCAAGCATGTCAGCAGCTTTCTGACAGTCAGCGTAGTTAGTAGCAACGTCTCCAGCGCGACGAGGCTCAATAACGTAAGGAATCTCTTTGCCACAAGCCTTTGAGAATGCCTTGATAACGTCAAGCACGGAGCTACCGGTGCCGGTACCCAGGTTAAAGAGTTCAACTCCCGTGCGGCCGCTCATCCATTTAAGTGCAGCGACGTGACCAGATGCAAGATCGCAGACGTGGATGTAGTCGCGAACACCCGTGCCATCTGGAGTGTTGTAGTCGTTGCCAAAGACGTGAACGGCTTCGCGTTTGCCTACAGCAACCTGAGCTACGTAAGGTACCAGGTTGTTTGGAATACCTGCAGGATCTTCTCCGATAAGTCCAGACTGGTGAGCGCCAATAGGATTGAAGTATCTAAGTAGGACAACATTCCACTCTGGGTCAGAGGTGTGGACGTCGGTCAAAATCTGCTCGATCATCCACTTGGTCCAACCATAAGGATTGGTTGCGTTCTTCTTGGGGCTTTGCTCGGTTAGAGGAAGGCTATCTGGGTCTCCGTAGACGGTTGCAGAGCTCGAGAAAATAATTGACTTGCAGCCATGGTTTCTCATGACATCAAGAAGGGTGAGGGTATTGCCCAGGTTGTTTGTGTAGTATTCGATAGGCTTGGCAACGGACTCACCGACGGCCTTGAAGCCAGCGAAGTGAATGACAAAGTTAATGGCGTGCTCATCAAAGATGCGGTTGAGAGCATCTGCATCGTTGACGTCTGCCTCGTAGAACGAAAGACGCTTGGCGTTCTCTTCTCCCACAATAGTTTTGATGCGGTCGACAACCTTTGCCGAAGCATTGGAAAGGTCATCAACAATTACGGCCTCGTAGCCGGAATTAAGCAGCTCAACAACGGTATGGCTGCCAATAAAGCCCGCGCCACCGGTGACAAGTACGCAGGAATTTTGTGGAATCAGAGCGTCAGACATATCAATCCTTTCGTGGACTTATATCGTCATAAGTATACGGCTTTTCTGCGAAGCGTTGTGCGTTACGAGCACACGGGTTTCTCGGCAAGTATGCCGCTGGTGCGTCCACGAGCGGTGCTATCGCACAAGAAACCCGGCATCCACACGAAATGGATACCGGGAAGAAATCGCTTGCAACTTGCGATAGTGCCTTACTTGAAGTACTCTACGCCGCCCTCAATCAGAGGCTGGAACTGGTCGCCAGCAGTGAGCTTAGGGATGTTTTTGTAGAGACCTGCACCGGAGCGCTCCGTGTGGCCCATCTTGCCCAGGACGCGACCATCGGGGCTGGTAATGCCCTCGATAGCCAGGACGGAGCCGTTAGGGTTAACGGAGAAGTCCATGCTTGGAGCACCCGTTGCGTCAACGTACTGCGTTGCAATCTGACCGTTAGCCTTCAGCGTCTCAAGCAACTCGTCGGAGGCAACAAAGCGACCTTCTCCGTGGCTGATTGCAATGGTGTGGATGTCGCCAAGTGCGCACTTGGAGAGCCATGGCGACATCGTGGATGCAACGCTGGTACGAACAAGCTGGCTCTGGTGACGGCCGATGGTGTTGAACGTCAGCGTTGGGCAGGTGTCGTCCATAGGACGAATGTCGCCGTAAGGAACAAGACCCAGCTTGATGAGTGCCTGGAAGCCATTGCAGATGCCCAGCATAAGGCCATCGCGCTGCTGCAGAAGCTCGCGAACAGCCTCGGTTACCTGAGGAGCGCGGAAGAGGGCGCAGATGAACTTAGCTGATCCGTCTGGCTCGTCTCCGCCGGAGAAGCCGCCTGGAATCATGACAATTTGGCTCTTCTTGATGGACTCTGCCAGCGCATTTGCGGACTCAACAATGTCCTGAGGTGTCAGGTTGTTAATGACCAGCGTGGTTGGATCGGCGTCTGCACGCTCAAAAGCACGCGCAACGTCGTACTCGCAGTTGTTACCTGGGAATACGGGGATGATGACGCGTGGGCGAGCAGGTGCGATAAGGGCTGGACCAGCATAGGAGTGTCGTGTGGATGTGCCGTCGAAGCTGATTTTCTCCACAGCCTCGTCGGAGCCTCCGCGGTAGGGGAAGACCTCCTCAAGTGGGCGCTCCCATGCTTCCTGGAGCTCGGAGAGGTCGATCTTCTCGCCACATGCGCTAAAGGTGTATTCGGATGTGGTGACGCCCAGAGGAGCCACGCACACGCCGTCGACGTCGTCAACGGATACGCCGTCTGCCAGCTCAACGATGAAGGCGCCGTAGGTTGGCGAGAAGAGCGCGTCGGCAGAAATCTCTGGGACTAGCTCAACACCCAGCTTGTTGCCCAGGCAGCTCTTGAAGAGAGCCTCGGCCACGCCGCCGTAACCTGGCGTGGTAATGGCAAGTGCGCTCTTGGACTGGACCAGGGTGCTGACCAGCTTGTATGCGGTGAGCAGGGACTCGTTATCGGGGAGAAGGCCGCTCTCGTCGTAGGACGGGACAATAGAGATAAGTCTGTGACCTGCACCCTTGAACTCGTTGGAGACAATCTTGTCCACCTTGGTAAGGCCGGTAGCAAACGAAACCAGCGTTGGTGGAACGTCCAGGTCCTCAAA
>ERZ773018.285-NODE-285-length-32658-cov-6.238567_pt1 | contig 32658 bp, 32 predicted proteins | sample MGYA00580840_ERZ773018 | MGnify/ENA primary metagenome ERZ773018 (study PRJEB29015, sample SAMEA2738125) | human oral metagenome | biome: human oral; feature: human-associated habitat; material: saliva | place: China | collected 2256 ... | reverse complement strand
GGCTCATTCTATTTAATTTTTATCCTAAAATCTGGAATGTAACTCACTTATTTTTATTTGGCATCATGTAAAAAGGTATAAAAAAGGATGGAAATGGAAAATAAACATAATTTTATGGAAACGGAGAGCATAACAAAATTACTTATAAAGTTCTCTATTCCTGCTATTGTAGGAATGTTTGTAAATGCTTTGTACAATGTTGTAGATAGAATATATATTGGAAATATAAAAGGTACAGGACACCTAGGAATAACAGGTGTAGGTCTTGTGTTTCCAGTAGTTATTTTAATATTTGCATTTTCATTATTAATTGGTATAGGTTCAGCGGCCACAGTATCTCTAAAATTAGGAATGAAAGATAGAGAAGAAGCTGAAAGATTTTTAGGAGTGGCAGTATTCTTATCTCTTGTTATCTCTGCCATACTTATGATAATAATTTATTTTAATATGGATAGAATAATTTATTTTATAGGAGGAAGTAAAGAAACTTTTAGCTATGCAAAAAATTATCTGTTCTATATAAATCTTGGGGTACCAGCAGCAATTTTAGGACTGGTTCTAAATTCTGTAATAAGATCAGATGGTAGTCCCAAAATAGCAATGGGAACTTTACTTATAGGAGCTATAACAAATATAGTTCTAGATCCTATTTTCATCTTTATATTTGGAATGGGAGTTAAAGGAGCTGCAATAGCTACTATAATTTCACAGTATGTGTCAATGATTTGGACTATTCATTATTTTATGTCCAAGAGAAGTAAAATAAAATTAATAAAAAAAGATATAAGATATGATTTCTATAAATCAAAAGAAATTTGTCTTTTAGGAAGTTCAGCCTTTGCAATACAGATAGGATTTAGCTTAGTAACATATATTTTAAATACAGTGTTAAAAAAATATGGAGGAGACACATCTATCGGTGCTATGGCAATAGTACAATCATTTATGACTTTTATGGCTATGCCTATTTTTGGAATAAATCAAGGAATACAGCCAATCTTAGGTTATAACTATGGAGCAAAGAAATATAAAAGAGTAAAAGAAGCTTTATATAAAGGGATTTTTGCTGCGACAATAATCTGTTTAATTGGCTATACAAGTGTAAGATTATTCTCAGATTCTTTAATTCATATCTTTACAAATAAACCTGAGTTGAAAGAAATTGCCAAATATGGTTTAAAAGCTTATACTCTAGTTTTCCCAATAGTTGGACTTCAAATTGTTTCATCAATTTACTTTCAAGCGGTGGGAAAACCTAAAATGAGCTTTTTTATAAGTCTTTCCAGACAAATTATCGTTATGATACCTTGTTTAATAATCTTACCAAAGTTTTTTGGTTTAAATGGAATTTGGTATGCTGCTCCGACAGCAGACAGTATAGCAACATTAATTACTTTTATTTTAGTTAGAGGAGAGATAAAAAAATTGGATAAATTAGAAGAAATGTTAGAAAAGAGAGGGGAAAAATGCAAAAATTAAGTCTATTAAAAAAGTGGGATAACTTATCTCCTTATAGAAAATTAATATTTGGCTTTTTAGTAGCAATTTTTATTGGAGTAATACTTTTAAAAATGCCTTTTTCATTAAGAGAAAATCAAAATATATCAGTTTTAGATTCACTATTTACAATAGTTTCAGCTATTTGTGTAACAGGTTTATCTGTTGTTGATGTAAGTCAAGTTTTTACTTCAACAGGGCAATTAATAATTCTGTTTTTTATTCAATTAGGTGGACTTGGTGTTATGACAGTTTCAATAATAGTATTTTTATTAGTTGGGAAAAAGATGAGCTTTGAAACAAGGGAACTTCTAAAAGAAGAAAGAAATTCTAATAGTAATGGTGGAATTACAAACTTTATTAAACAACTATTATTGACAGTATTTGTAATTGAAATATCAGGAGCTTTAATTCTAACTTATGGTTTTTCAAAATATTATTCTTTAAAAAGAGCATTATTTTATGGCTTATTTCATTCAGTATCAGCATTTTGTAATGCTGGATTTTCACTATTTACCAATAATTTAGAAAATTTTAAATATGATAGATTAATTAATTTGAGCATTTCATTTTTGATTATTTTAGGTGGAATAGGTTTTGTAACAATAAATTCACTTGTGGTTATAAAAAAGAAAAAAATAGAAAATTTAAGTATAACTTCAAAATTTGCTCTACTTATTACATTTTTTCTTTTAAGTATTGGAACAATATTATTTTTAGTATTTGAATATAATAATTTGAGTACCTTAAAAAATATGAATTTTATAGATAAACTTATAAATTCATTTTTTCAAAGTGTAACATTAAGAACGGCAGGCTTTAATACTGTACCTCTTGGGAATATAAAACCAGCAACAGTTTTTATTTCATATATTCTTATGTTTATAGGAGCTTCACCTGGTTCAACAGGTGGAGGAATAAAAACAACAACTTTTGGAGTTTTAATACTCTATGCACTTGGAGTTTTAAAAAGAAAAGAATATGTTGAAGTTTTTAAAAGAAGGATAGACTGGGAATTGATTAATAAAGCATTAGCCATAGTTATAATATCATTATTTTATATAATTGTTATTACAACAATTATATTATCAATAGAAAGTTTTCCAACAGATAAAATAATATACGAAGTGCTATCAGCATTTTCTACAACAGGTTTAAGTATGGGAATAACGGCAGGTTTAGGGATAATATCAAAACTTATATTAGTAATAACAATGTTTATAGGGAGATTAGGACCTATGACAGTGGCATTAGCTTTTACAAGTAATAAGAGAAGTTCAATAAAATACCCAAAAGAAGAGATATTAATAGGATAGGAGAAGAGTATGAAACAATATTTAGTAATAGGTTTAGGAAGATTTGGAACAGGTGTTGCTAAAACTTTATATGAAGCAGAAAAAAATGTTTTAGCCATAGATATAGATGAAGAATTAGTACAGGAAAAAATTGATGCAAATATACTAAAAAATGCTGTGATTGGTGATCCAAGTGATGAAAAAGTCCTAAAAGATATAGGAGCAGAAAATTTTGATGTAGCTTTCATTTGTATTGCAGATATAGAGGCAAGTGTAATGATAGCACTTAACCTAAAGGAATTGGGAGTAAAAACTATTATAGCAAAGGCTGTAAATAAAAAGCATGGAAAAATTCTTGTAAAAGTTGGAGCAACTGAAATAGTTTATCCAGAAGAACATATGGGAAAAAGAATAGCTGAGCTTATAATAGATACAGATATAAAAGAACATTTAAAATTTTCAGACAATTTTGTTTTAGTTGAAGTAAAAGCACCAAGTATATTTTGGAATAATAGCCTTATAAATTTAGATGTCAGAAATAAATATAATATAAATATAGTTGGGATAAAAAAAGCTCAAAAAGAATTTATACCTAATCCAACTGCAAATGTTATAATAGAAGAAGGAGATATATTAGTGATTATAACTGATAAAAAAACAGTAGAATCATTTAATAAATTGATTTAGGGGGAAAAATGCAAGAGTTTGATATTATAGTTGTTGGGGCAGGACATGCAGGTTGTGAAGCTGCACTTGCCTCAGCAAGAATGGGAATGAAGACAGCAGTTTTTACAATATCACTAGATAATATTGGAGTGATGTCTTGTAATCCCTCACTGGGTGGACCAGCAAAATCTCATTTAGCAAGAGAAATTGATGCACTTGGTGGAGAAATGGGAAGAAATATAGATAAAACTTTTATACAAATAAGAGTTTTAAATACTAAAAAAGGACCAGCAGTCCGTTCTTTAAGAGCACAGGCAGATAAAATGACCTATGCTAATGAGATGAAAAAAACTTTAGAGCATACAGATAATTTAACTGTAATTCAAGGTATGGTAAGTGAACTTGTTGTTGAAGAAGAAAATGGAAAGAAAGTAATAAAAGGTATAAAGATAAGAGAAGGTCTAGAATATAGAGCTAAGGTTGTAATCATGGCAACAGGTACCTTCTTAAGAGGACTTATACATATAGGAGAAATTAATTTTAAAGCAGGTAGAATGGGAGAGCTTTCGTCTGAAGAACTTCCTTTATCACTTGAAAAAATAGGCTTGAAATTGGGTAGATTCAAGACAGGGACACCTGCAAGAATAGATGGAAGAACAATAGATTTCTCTGTTTTAGAAGAGCAACCTGGTGACAAGAGTCAGGTTTTAAAATTTTCAAATAGAACAACAGATGAAGAAGCTTTAAGTAGAAAGCAAATTTCTTGTTACATTGCTCATACTAATGAAAAAGTACATGAAATTATTAAAAATGCAAGAGAAAGATCACCAATGTTTAATGGTAGAATACAAGGGCTAGGACCTAGATATTGTCCTTCAATAGAAGATAAGGTTTTCAGATATCCAGATAAGAATCAGCATCATTTATTCTTAGAAAGAGAAGGTTATGAAACAAATGAAATCTATCTAGGAGGAATGTCTTCATCTTTACCTGTTGATGTACAAGAAGAGATGATAAGAAATGTTAAAGGTTTTGAAAATGCAAAAGTAATGAGATATGCTTATGCAATAGAATATGACTATGTTCCACCTGAAGAAATAAAATATACTTTAGAAAGTAGAACAGTTGAGAATCTATTTTTAGCAGGACAAATAAATGGAACATCTGGTTATGAAGAAGCAGGTGCACAAGGACTTATGGCAGGAATAAATGCTGTAAGAAAGTTAAGAAATGAAGAAGCTATAATACTTGATAGAGCAGATTCATACATAGGGACTTTAATAGATGATTTAGTTTCAAAGGGAACTAATGAACCATATAGAATGTTTACAGCTAGAAGTGAATACAGACTATATTTAAGAGAGGACAATGCAGACTTAAGACTTAGCAAGTTAGGATATGAATTAGGATTGATTCCTGAAGAAGAATATCAAAGAGTTGAAAAGAAAAGAAGAGATGTTGAACTTATAACAGAAATTTTAACAAAAACAAATGTTGGACCGAGTAATTTAAGAGTTAACGAAACTCTTTTAAAAAGAGGAGAAAATCCTATAAAAGATGGAAGCACACTTTTGGAATTATTGAGAAGACCAGAAGTTACTTTTGAAGATATAGTATATATCTCAGAAGAAATAAAAGGAGTAGATTTAAAAGGTTATAATCATGATACAAGTTATCAAGTAGAAATAACTGTTAAATATCAAGGTTATATAAATAGAGCTTTAAAAATGATAGAAAAACATAAGTCTATGGAAAATAAAAAGATACCAGCTGATATAGATTATGATGATTTAAAGACTATACCTAAGGAAGCTAAAGATAAGTTAAAAAGAATAAAACCAATAAATATTGGACAGGCAAGCAGAATATCAGGAGTATCTCCAGCTGATATTCAAGCTATATTAATTTATTTAAAAATGAGAGGAAATTAAATTGAAAGAATATTTTAAAGAAGGTTTAGAAAAAATAAAAGTTTCATATGATGAAAATAAAATAAAAAAAGCATTAAAATATTTAGAAATTTTATTAGATTATAATAGCCATACAAACCTGACAGCAATAAGAGAAGAAAAAGCTATAATAGAAAAGCATTTTCTAGATTCTTTGTTACTTCAAAATCTGTTAAAAGAAGAGGATAAGACTTTAATAGATATAGGAACAGGAGCAGGTTTCCCTGGAATGATGTTAGCTATATTCAATGAAGATAAAAATTTTACTTTACTTGATTCTGTTAGAAAGAAAACAGATTTTTTAGAACTTGTAAAAAATGAATTGGCTTTAAATAATGTTGAAGTTATAAATGGTAGAGCCGAAGAAATTATAAAAGATAGAAGAGAAAAATATGATGTGGGACTTTGCAGAGGAGTTTCCAATTTATCTGTTATTTTAGAATATGAAATACCTTTTTTAAAAGTCAATGGAAGATTTTTATCACAAAAAATGACTGGAACAGATGAAATTGAAAATTCATCTAATGCTTTAAAAGTTTTAAATTCTAAAATAATTAAAGAATATAATTTTAAGTTACCATTTTCAAATGAAGATAGACTTATAATAGAAATCTTAAAAACTAAAGCTACTGATAAAAAGTATCCAAGAAAAATAGGAATACCTTTGAAGAAGCCTTTATAAAAATATTTTCTTTTTATTTTCAATATAAAATTAATATAATTTAAAATTATTATAAAAATAACTTGACAACAATTGTATACTATGATATCATTAATTCATAAAGAAAAGGAAATAAATTTTTAAATTATATTTTAGATTATATTACGGAGGTAGAAAAATGAAAAACAAAGAAAATTTAAACAGATATTTATCAAATTTAGCGGTACTTGTAACAAAAACTCATAATTTACACTGGAATGTAGTTGGTGCAAGATTTAAAGCTATACATGAATATACAGAATCATTATATGATTATTACTTTGAAAAATTTGATGATGTTGCAGAAACATTTAAAATGAAAGGTGAATACCCTTTAGTAAAAGTTGCTGACTATTTAAAACATGCAACTGTTAAAGAATTAGATGCTAAAGATTTCACTATCCCAGAAGTAGTTGCTAGCATAAAAGAAGATATGGAATTAATGTTAGCAGATGCTAAAAAAATAAGAGAAGTTGCTAATGAAGAAGATGATTTTTCAGTAGCTAATATGATGGAAGATCATATTGCATACTTCGTAAAACAATTATGGTTTATTCAAGCAATGTCTAAATAAAAAATAATGGGGGGTGCTAGTTGCACCCCTTTTTATTTCTAAGAAAAATTATCCACTGCTTTCATTGTAATAACTTTTATTTTAGAAAAATCTTCTAAATCACTAAAAATATTATTATCACAGCAACTTGAACCTGAAGAACAAGAATGACTAGAGCAAGATGAACAGCTTGAACAAGAACTATCTTTTTTTGTTTTGCAACAATCTCCTTCCTCATTTAAACCTTCTCTTTTCATATATTCTTCATAACTTTCAAGATAGCCATTATCTTCTAAAATCTTAAAACTTTTATCTAAGCTTTCTTTGTCTATGCCAAAATTTTTCATTATGGCATTTTCACTATATACAGCAGAGGACAATAAAAATTTTATAATTTTTACTTCTAATTCTGTCAAAATATTACCTCCTTATTATCCTACTAAAAAATTATAACATTAAATGATAGAAAAAAAAAGAAAAATATGTTAGAATTGTAAAGGACTTTTAAAAACTAAATATTAAGGAGCTTATTTTGGATACTACAATTTTTAAAGGGATGATAATGGGATTTATTTTGTCTTTACCCTTTGGTCCTGTTGGGATTTACTGTATGGAGCTCACCATCATTGAGGGAAGATGGAAGGGTTATATTACAGCATTGGGTATGGTAACTATTGATATGGTTTATTCAACAGTTGCCTTGTTATTTCTCTCAGGGGTTAAAGAATATATAGTAAAGTATGAAAACTATCTATCTTTAATCATAGGATTATTTTTATTAGTTATTTCAATAAGAAAACTTCTTACCAAGATAGAGTTAAAAGATATAAATGTAGATTTTAAAAGTATGTTACAAAATTATTTAACAGGAGCAGGATTTGCAATAGTAAATATTTCAAGTATTTTAGTTATTGCAACTGTATTTACTGTTTTAAAAGTTTTAGATGATGGAAACACTTCTCCACCAACAACCTATATGGAAGCTATATTGGGAGTAGGAATTGGTGGAACAAGTTTATGGTTTCTTACAACATATGTAATGTCACATTTTAGAAAACTTTTTGGTAAAGAAAAACTAATTAAAATAATCAAGATAGCAAATGTAACTATATTTATTTTAGCATTAGCTATAATATTTTATGCAATTAAGAAGATAATAAGTTAGGAAGGAACAAAATGATAGATGTAAAAAATGTTGCTAGTGAGTTCAGTAAGTATATTGAATTTGATAGTAATAAAAAAGGTATTAAAGTTGGTGTAGCTATGAGTGGAGGTGTGGATAGCTCTACAGTTGCTTACCTATTAAAACAACAAGGTTACGATATTTTTGGAGTAACTATGAAAACATTTAAAGATGAGGATTCAGATGCTAAAAAAGTATGTGATGACTTAGGGATAGAACACTATGTTTTAGATGTTAGAGATGAATTTAAAGAAAAGGTTATGGATTATTTTGTAAATGAATACATGAATGGAAGAACTCCTAATCCTTGTATGGTTTGCAATAGACATATAAAGTTTGGAAAAATGCTAGATTTTATCTTATCTAAAGGGGCTAGTTTTATGGCAACTGGGCATTATACTAAACTAAAAAATGGATTATTGAGTGTTGGAGATGACTCTAACAAGGATCAAGTTTATTTTCTATCTCAAATTCAAAAAGATAGATTAAGTAAGATTTTTTTTCCAGTTGGAGATTTAGAAAAACCTAAATTAAGAGAACTTGCTGAACAAATTGGAGTAAGAGTATATTCTAAAAAAGATTCACAAGAAATTTGCTTTGTAGATGATGGAAAATTAAAAGAATTTTTGATTGAAAACACTAAAGGAAAGGCTCAAAAACCAGGAAATATTGTGGATAAAAATGGAAAGATTTTAGGAAAACATAAAGGATTTTCATTCTATACTATAGGTCAAAGAAAAGGTTTAGGAATATCTAGTAAAGAGCCACTATATGTTTTAGCCTTTGATAAAGATAATAACAATATCATAGTTGGAGAAAATGAAGATTTATTTAAAGATGAGCTTACAGCTACAAGATTAAATTTATTTTCAGTTCCAACTTTGGAAAGTTTAGATAATTTAGAATGTTTTGCAAAAACACGTTCAAGAGATGTCTTACATAAATGTGTTTTAAAGAAAAATGGAGATAAGTTCCAAGTGAAATTTATAGACAATAAAGTTAGAGCTATTACACCAGGACAAGGAATTGTTTTTTACAATAACGATGGCAATGTAATAGCAGGTGGTTTTATTGAAGCTTAGTCGGTAATAAATTTATAATATAAGTTTTTTAAAAAGTTTTGATTTTAGGAGGATTAATGAAATTAGTTGATGAATTTAAAGCATTTGTAATGCGTGGTAATGTAGTTGATATGGCAGTTGGGGTTATCATTGGAGCAGCTTTTGGTAAAATTGTAACAAGCTTAGTTAATGATATCTTTATGCCAATTATAGGAATGATAATAGGAAATGTAGATTTTACTAGTTTAGAAATTAAAATAGGAGAACCAGTTGAAGGAGCAGAACAAGCAGTTATTAAATATGGTATGTTCATTCAAGAAATAGTAAATTTCCTTATAATTGCACTTTGTATTTTCATGTTTATAAAACTAATCAATAAAGCAAAAAAGAAAAAAGATGAAGAACCTGCTCCAGCACCTGAACCAACAAAAGAAGAAGTATTACTTACTGAAATAAGAGATGCTTTAAAGAAAATGGCAGACAAATAAGAAAAAAAGAGAGAACTTTTTGAAATAAAAAATTTAAAAAGTTCTCTTTTTAATTTTAACTTGCTTTATATGTCAAAAAAATTATATAATAAGGTAAATTTATTTGTTATAGAGGAGGGATTATGACTTTATTTCTTTTAATGGTACTAGCATATTTTTTTGGAGCAATTCCAAGTGGAGTATGGCTAGGTAAAATTTTTAAAAATATAGATGTAAGAGATTATGGAAGTAAAAATAGTGGAGCTACAAATTCATACAGAGTTTTAGGTGCAAAACTAGGAACAGCAGTATTGATAATGGATGTTCTTAAAGGTTTTCTTCCTTTATACATTGCTAGCAAGTTTGACTTAGAATACAATGATTTAGTTTTAATAGGCTTAGTTGCAATCTTAGCTCATACTTATTCTTGTTTCATATCTTTTAGAGGTGGAAAAGGAGTTGCAACAAGTTTAGGAGTATTTTTATTCTTAATACCAGTAATAACTTTAATATTGTTAGCTATATTTATGGTGATAGTGTATTTTACAAGATATATATCATTAGGTTCTATAACAGCAGCCTTTTTATTGCCTATTTTTACATTTTTTTCAGATAAAGGATCGTATTTATTTGTACTATCATTGATAATCGGAATCTTTGTAATATATAGACATAAAGCAAATATTTCAAGACTACTTAGTGGAACTGAAAGTAAATTTAAATTTTAATATTTTGGGAGGAAAATATGCATATTAAGGTAAATAGACAAAATTTTTTAACAGCTGTTAGAATAGTTGAAAAATCAATAAAAGATAATAAGATTAAACCAATTCTTTCTTGTGTTTATGCAAAAGTTAAGGATAATAAAGTATATTTTACTGGAACAAATTTAGATACAACTATAAAGACTTCTATAGATGTAAATGAAGTCATAAGAGAAGGAGAAGTTGCTTTTAGTCCTTCTATCATAGATGAATATTTAAAAGAAATAAAAGATGAGTTTGTAGTTTTAAGAGTTGAAAATGGAAATATTCTATTTATTGAAACTGAAGATTCTACAACAGAATATGATGTGTTTACTACAGAAGATTATCCAAATACATTTGAGAATATAAACTTAAATGAAAATAACTTTAAATTTGAAATGCCTAGTCAAGAGCTAGTTGAAATCTTTGAGAAAGTTTTATTCTCAGCTGATACTCCAGATAACATAGCTATGAACTGTATTAGAATAGAAAGTAATAATAAGACTTTAAATTTTGTTTCAACTAATACTTATCGTTTAACTTATTTAAAGAAAGATGTAGAAAAAGAAATTAATGACTTTGCAGTAAGTGTTCCAGCTGATACTATTTCTTCTATTGTTAAAATTGTTAAAGGTTTAGATAATGAGCTTATAAAAATCTATAAAGAAGATGCTCATCTATATTTTAAATATAAGGAAACTACTATAATTACAAAATTAATTGAGTTAAGATTCCCTAATTATGCAGATATATTATCAAATATAACTTATGATAAAAAATTATCTATAAATAATGAAACATTTACTAATTTATTAAAAAGAGTTTTAATTTTCTCAAGAAGTAATATGGAATCTAAATATTCATCAACTTATCAATTTAAACATGGTGACAATGGAGAAAGTAAGTTAATAATATCAGCTTTAAATGATATTGCAAGAATAAATGAAGAGTTAAATATTAGCTTTGAAGGTGAAGATTTAAAAATTTCTTTAAATTCTAAATATTTATTAGAATTTATACAAAATATCCCTAAGGAAAAAGAATTAGTTTTAGAATTTATGTATGCTAATTCAGCAGTAAAAGTATATGAAAAAGATAATGAAAATTATATTTATATATTAATGCCATTGGCATTAAGAGATTAAAAATTAAAGAGACTATTGCAATAGTCTCTTTTTCTTATTCTCCGTGGTATTCTCTAGCTTTTGGTGGGACATAAGTAGCTATAAATTTTTCCATTTCTTCAAAAGAGTCAGTGAAGCAAAGTTTTTCTCTTGCTTCTTTTTTCATATATCCTTTTTCAACCATTAAATCATAAAAATCTCTGATATGATTGTAGTAATTATCAAAATTAAAAAATATACAAGGACAAGGATGTAAAGCCAAAACTGCCCAAGAAACAACTTCAGTTATCTCTTCTAAAGTTCCAGGACCTCCAGGAAGTGCTATAAAGATGTCAGCTAAATCTGCCATTTTCTTTTTTCTTTCTGACATAGTATCAACTTTTATAAGTTTAGTTATACCATCATGAGCAATTTCTCTTTCTGATAGAAAATGAGTTATTATTCCTGTAACTTTTCCACCATTTTCAAGAACTGAATCAGCAATCAGTCCCATTAAACCAGATCTACCTCCACCGTAAACAAGATTATAATTATTTTTACCTATCCATTCTCCAAGTTTTCTAGTTATATCTTGATATGATTTATCAACTCCAAATGATGCCCCACAATATACTGTAACATTCTTTTTTTTCATTCTCTACCTCCCGACTTTTACGAATTAAAACATATTTGCTAACAATCCTACGATTGATATTGTTATAGTATAACATATATTTTCAAGAATTTCTTTTGAATTTTTGAATATATATTTATCTTTATTTTGAAATAATCTTAAAATTATGGCAACAACATTGATACTTATATAGGCATAGGTGAAAGCAACTATATCTGATTTATCAAAAGTTCCTACGGGAGTTCCATGTCCACCAAAAAACTTTTGTACAAATTCTCCCAAGATAACAAGTAAATATATAAAGAAAAACCATACAACATGAAGAAAGAATCTTTTTCTAGCAATTAAAAATACTGCTCCAGCAGAAAAAAGCCATAAGCCATCAGGTAGTGAATAGATAACCCATGTTGGAAATAGTTTTCTGTATAGAGTGGCTGTTTCTCTTGCTAGAAGAACGAAACCATTGATATCCAAAAAATGTATAAAATTGTAATAATAGAGGTTTTTACTTCTATACAAAAGATAAATTAAAGCTCCTGTAAGTAGAGGTAAAAAGACTAATAAAAATTTTATCTTCTTCATGCTCTTTCCCTTTCAAATATTATATCCATAGGTTATAGCCTAAAATGAAAAAAGTCAATAAAATTTTAAAAAACAAATTTATTGACAATTACATAAATTATTAATTTGATTGATCTAAAATTTTTAGAATATTTTTTAAATTAAATCTAAATTTAAAACAATTTCTATTTTTATGAACTTGAAATTCTCCAATACTTATAGGTTTTTCATTATTACTTACACTATATTTTATAGTATTACTTTCATTCCAATTTTCAAGAGTTTTTGTAAATGAAAAATTTTCTTTTTTAAAATTAGGTAATTCTAATTCTTTTGTTACAATAATGTATTCTGGATTTTTAGAAATTTTTTTATCTTTACCAATAATATTATAAAAGAATAACAAATAATCACATTCAACTAAATTATTCCAATATTCTTGTATTATAATATCTATATATTTTATAGAAATTTCTTTAAAAATTTTAGACCTATTTTCATAGTTATCTTCAAGTTCTCTTTTTTTTAACTCATTTTCAATATTATCAAATTCAGGAATATCATCAGGAAATTTATTTTTCATGTGTGAAAAATACGTTTCAGCCGTAGGTTGACCAATTATTTGAGGAGCAACTTTTCCTAATTGTCTTTTGTTAGTTTTTACTGATAATGTTTTTCCATTATTTAACTTAAAATCAATAGGATTGCCACCTTCAGCGACATGTTCAATAGGAAAGACATCTTTTGGAAAAATATTAGTTATATTTTCTTTTAAAAGATTTTCTAAGCTATTTATTATACTATTCTCTCCTCTTTTTCTATACTTTTCATTAATAAACACTTGAAAAGTATCGGCCACAGCAATTTCTGCTGAGATGCCAAAGACTTCATTGTTAAATTTTTGCTCCATTTAAATTCCTCCATAGTATGTAATACGTAGCTAAAACATAAGTTATTCAATAAAAAAAAGATAGATATCTATTTCTAGTATCTTAGAAATTATTTCTATACTTTTTAAAGAAGGAGTTCGAATACCTCTTTCCAATGAACTTATATATGTTCTATTAAATGAACATAATTCAGCTAATTTCTCTTGACTTAACTTTTTTTTTAGTCTATATTTTTTTAAGTTTTTAGAAAAAATTTCTATAATATTCATAAACACTCCTATCTAATTTTCTTTAATTCAAAAATAACTTATTTATACATAAAGTATAAATTTTTTTATTTTTTTGTCCACATACTAAAAGTATTCATTTAAAAAAAATTAAAGATATGATATAATAAATTACAAAATATTATTTAATTAGAAGGTAAGGTAAAATAAGAATGAATTATATAGGTTCAAAACTTTCATTAAAATCTTTTATAAAAGATACAATTTTAGAAATTTCAAAAATAGATAGTGAGAATAAAATATTTGCAGATTTATTTGCAGGGACAGGAGTAATTGGAAGTGAATTTAAAAAAATGGGATATAAAGTTATAGCTAATGATATACAACATTATAGCTATATTTTGAATAAGCATTTTATAGAAAATAATAGTCCAATAAATATAGAATTATTAGAACATTTAAATTCACTTGAAGGGAAAGAAGGGTTTATTTATAATAATTATTGTATGGGTTCAGGAAGTGAAAGAAATTATTTTTCTGATTATAATGGGAAAAAATGTGATGCTATCAGACAAGAGTTAGAAAAACTTTATAAAGATGAAGAAATCGATGAACATCAGTATAACTATTTTTTAGCAAGTTTGATAAATTCAATAGATAAACATGCTAATACAGCCTCAGTCTATGGTGCATTTTTAAAATCTTTAAAAAAAAGTGCAGTTAAAAATTTTGAACTTGAATTACTTCCTATTATTGATGGAAATAAAGATGGAAAAGTCTATAATGAAGATATTAATATTTTAATTAAGAAAATAAAAGGAGATATTTTGTATTTAGACCCTCCATATAATGCAAGACAATATTCAGCAAATTATCATTTGTTAGAAACTATTTCAAAATATGATAATCCAATTATAAAAGGTAAAACAGGATTAAGAGATTATACTAATCAGAAAAGTAAATTTTGTTCAAAATCACAAGTTAATCAAGTATTTGAGGATTTAATATTAAATGCAGATTTTAAATATATATATTTAAGCTATAATGATGAGGGCTTAATGAGCTTAGAAACTATAAAAGAAATTATGGGAAAATATGGAGAATATAAATGTTTTACTACTGATTATAAAAGATTTAGAGCTGATAAAGAAGAAAATAGAAATCATAAAAAATCATCAACAATTGAATATTTACATTGTCTTATAAAAAATTAAGGAAGTGCTATATATGCCTAAATTTAATGATTTAGATTTAAAAAATTGGAAAGAATATGAAGATATTTACACTGATACTTTATGGATTATAGAAAAAAGAGATAATTCAGGTGTTCATACTTCTAAATATCATGGAAATTTTATTCCTCAAATTCCAAATCAATTATTTCGTCGTTATACAAAAAAAGGAGATTGGATTTTAGATCCATTTTTGGGAAGTGGGACATCAATAATAGAAGCACAGAGATTAGGAAGAAACTCAATAGGTATTGAGTTACAAGAAGATGTATTAAAAGAAGCTTATGAAAGAATTCTAATAGAAAAAGATAATGATTGTAGAGGAAAACTATATATAGGAGATAGTAAAGATATTAATATATCTAAAATTTTGAAAAGTAATTCAATTGAAAGAGTACAATTCATAATTTTTCATCCTCCTTATTGGGATATAATAAAATTTTCCAATAAAGAAAATGATTTATCAAACTCTAAAACGATTGAAGAATTTTTATCATCTTTTGGAAAAGTTATAGATAATACTACAAAATATTTAGAAAAAAATAGATATTGTTCTATAGTTATTGGTGATAAATATGAAAATTCTCAAATTGTTCCGTTAGGATTTCACTGTATGAATTTATTTTTGGAAAGAAATTTTTTACTTAAAGCAATCATAGTTAAAAATTTTGAGGAAACAAAGGGGAAGAGAAATCAGAAATCAATATGGAGATATAGGGCATTAGCAAGTGATTTTTTTATTTTTAAACATGAATATATTATGGTGTTTAAGAAAATTAAGTAAGAAGATAATAAAGTTGATAAAATTAATTCAATTGTATCTGGAATAGCTAGTATTTTTTATTTTAAATACTCTAACAAATATTAAAAAAAATATTTATCTACTTATGAACAAGATATAGAGAAGTCTTCACGAAAAGTGTGACTAAAAATTTAAAATACATAAAAAATGAATAAATATGGTTTAGAAGTAAAAAAAGGTAATAATTAAAAAAAAGAGAACTATTTTCTCTTTTTATTTTGAACATATAAATTTGGGTACAATAAAAATAAATAATATTAGAAAAAAGAAATTTATCCTTATAAGGAGGAAAAGTAGTTGGAAAATGAGAATATAGAAATGCTAAGAGTAATATCTTGTCATAATTATGAGAACCCCCCTAATCTTGATAATAAAAATAAATGGAGTTTTCTAAGAATAATAGGTTATATTTTATTAATTATTTTGACTGTTCTAAGAGTATTATTTGTTCCTGAAAATAAAATAGTTTTTTCATTTTTATTAATAATGATGTATGGAATTTCTTTATTCATTAATAAGTATTGTATCGGTTATATTTTTTCAATAATTACCATATGCTTTTTCTTTAATATATTTTGTAAAGAAAATGAACTATTATTTTTTTATTTTTGGCAAATTTATATATTGTCTCTTTTTACCCAGAATGCTTTAGAAAAAAAATACCATAATATTATCTATATTATGCCTTGGACAAGGTTTTTATGGATATTTTATTTTACTGATAATTTTAAAGAAAACTATTTGTTTTTATTAGATGCAAATTGCTATAGTGTTATTGCACTTATTTTTGATACAATTTTCTTTTTCTTTTATGAAAAATCAAATATAGAAAAAAATGTCAATATATTGGAAATATATAGATTATATAACTGGTTGTTTTTTATTATCTATATGGCTTCCTATCGTTATTCTTTTTTTGTAGCATGTATTTTATTTATTTTATATATTATATATATTTTATATATTCTCATTTCTTATATAGCAAATGAGTCAGTAAAAAGTTACATTAAATAAGGTTATCTTCTGTAAAAAAAATTAAATATAAGAATATATTTATTTAAAAGAAAGTGTAATAATATAAGTTCTTAAAACTGTTACCAATTAATTTTGTAACAGTTTTTTGATTTTAACTAAATCTTAATTTTTTTAATCTATACTGTATGTAATAAAAAATTGATATTAATTGAAATTTGTGATAAATTATTCTTTGGGATAAATTAAAATTCGGAGGATATATGAATTACAAAAAATATTTACTTATATTCCTAAGTATCTTTATATTGATAGCTTGTAAAAAATTACCTGAAAATAATACAAGAAATAATTATGAAAAAGTAAAAGCAATGAAAGAAAATACTTTTAGAGAAAAAGTCGCTAAATATCTTGCATATGCAAAAATTCTTAATGATGATAAGGATCTGAGAGCTACTGTTTTAGCAGAAAGAGATAGAATGGAAGCCAAAATAGAGAAAACAATGGATTATAGAATTATTGGTGGAAATGATGAGCTATTAAATATAATGATAGCAGAAAATTATAGAGGATATATAGAACATAATCCTTTTACAAAGACTAAAGATAATCCAGATACAATTTTAGAAATAACTGCAAAATTAGTTGAATACAGTCCTAATAAAATTGAAGAGAAAAAAGAACAGAATGATTTTGAAGAAATTTATACAGATGAAAATGGAAAAGAGGCTACAAACAAAGTAAAATATGTTAAAACTCATTTCTTTAAATCTTCATATGCGAAAGTAGAAGTAAAATACAAACTTATTTCAACATTAACAGGAGAAGTAATTTTGCAAGGTAATAAGATTGTCGATAATGAAGAATATACATACTGGGATACATATGATGTTGTGTCAGGTACTCTTAAAGATAAAAGTCAATTTTATCAAGATAGTAGAGAAGAGACTTTATCTAATAAAGAGAAATTTTTTAGAGAGACAGCTGTAAAGATTTTAAAAGAAATAAATCTAGAATTAAAAAAATTACCTGATTATGATATTTGGAAACTATACATAAGCTAGGGGGAATTATGATAGTAGGTTTAACTGGTGGAATAGCTAGTGGTAAAAGTACTGTATCAAAATATTTAGCTGAAAAAGGTTTTAAAGTTTATGATGCAGATAAAATTGCAAAAGATATTTCAGAAAAAAAATTAGTTCAAGAGGAAATAATTTTAAATTTTGGAGATAAAATTTTAACTGAAGATGGAAAAGTTGATAGAAAAAAATTAAAAGAAATAGTTTTTGCTGATAAAGATAAATTAAAAAAATTAAATGCTATAATACATCCAAAAGTTATTGATTTCTATAGAGAATTAAAAGAAAAAAATACAGATGAAACAATAATTTTTGATGTTCCCTTACTTTTTGAAAGTGGAATAGATAAATTTTGTGATAAAATATTAGTTGTTATCTCAGACTATGATGTTCAATTAAATAGAATAATTGAAAGAGATAACATAGATAAAGAACTTGCAAGTAAAATAATAAAATCTCAAATATCAAATGAAGAAAGAATAAAAAAAGCTGATATTGTTATAGAAAATAATACAAGTTTAGAAGAATTATATGAAAAGATAGAAAGGTTTTGTGAAAAAATATGAAAATTGTAGCACCTGCAGGTAATATGGAGAGGTTCTATTCTGCTATTAGTGCAACAGCTGATGAAATATACCTAGGTTTAAAAGGTTTTGGAGCAAGAAGAAATGCTGAAAACTTTACGGTTGAAGAATTAAAAAAAGCAATAGATTATGCACATTTAAGAGGTAGTAGAATATTCTTAACTCTTAATACTATAATGACTAATAGGGAGATAGAGCTTCTATATCCAACTTTAAAAGAGCTATATAATTATGGTTTAGATGCAATAATAGTTCAAGATTTAGGTTATGCAGAATACTTGCATAAAAATTTCCCTAGCATAGAAATTCATGGTAGTACACAGATGACTGTTGCCAACCATTATGAAATCAATTATTTGAAGGAATTGGGATTCAAAAGAATAGTTTTACCAAGAGAATTGAGCTTTGAAGAAATAAAAGAAATCAGAGAAAATACAGATATGGAGCTTGAAATATTTGTTTCAGGTTCACTGTGTATATCATTTTCTGGTAATTGCTATATGAGTAGTTTCATAGGTGGAAGAAGTGGTAATCGTGGAATGTGTGCCCAACCTTGTAGAAAAGAATACAAGACTTCTTGTGGAGAAAAATCATATTTTTTAAGTCCTAAAGACCAGTTATATGGTTTTGATGAAATAAAAAAACTACAAGAAATCGGAGTAGAAAGTATAAAGGTTGAAGGAAGAATGAAAGATGTTTCCTATGTCTACGAGACAGTTTCTTATTTTAGAAGTCTAATAAATGGAATAGATAAGGAAGAAAACACTCATAAATTATTCAATAGAGGTTATTCAAAGGGATATTTCTACAACAATGATAAAACCATTATGAATAGAGATTATTCATATAATATGGGTGAAAAAATAGGAGAAGTCCTAGGAAAGAATATAAGACTAGATGAAGATATAGTTTCAGGAGATGGAGTAACCTTTGTTTCGAAGGATTATAAAAATCTTGGTGGAACATATATAGGAAAGATAAATGTAGTCAATGTAAAAGAAGATAGAAAAATAGCATATAAAAATGAAAAGTTAATTCTAAATTTCCCAGAAGGAACAAAGTATATTTTTAGAAATTATAATAAAAGATTAAATGATGAAATTTCAAAAAAATTAAAAAATACAGATAAAAAGTTAGAAGTAAATTTTGATTTTACTGCTAAATTAAATGAAAAATTAAATTTAAAAATTTATTTAGAAGATGAAAATGGAAATAGAATTTTAAATTTAGAAGAAATCTCTGAAACTTTAACTCAAAAAGCACAAAAAAGAGCAATAAGCGAAGAGGATATAAAGGAAAAGTTATCTGAAATAGGTGACAGTGAATTCACTGTTAAAAATATTGAAGTTGATATAGATGAAAATATTTTTATTCCCCTATCAGAATTAAAAAATTTAAAAAGAACAGCTGTTGAAAAGTTTAGAGAAGAGATACTTTCGTATTTTAGAAGAGATTTAGACAGTGAATTAAAAGCAAATAATCAAGAATATTTTAAATTAGAGATAGAAAAAGATGAACCTAAAGATGTAGAAATAAGGGTTATTGTTTCTAATGAGGAACAAAGAAGCTTTTTAGAAAAAGTAAAGGATGAATATAACATAAGTGAAATATATGATAGAACTTATGATATAGCTAAACAGTCTAAGTTAAATCAACATAATTTAGATAATAAATTGGCTTCTAATCTCTATGAGTTATTAGAAAATAAAAATTCATCTGTTATGTTGAATTGGAATATGAATATAGTAAATTCCTATACTATTTCAGTTTTGGAGAGAATAAAAAAACTAGAAAGTTTTATAGTCTCACCTGAAATAAACTTTGCTAAGATAAGAGAATTAGGAAAGACAAGATTAAAAAAGGCTTTGCTAGTTTATTCAAAGTTAAAAGGAATGACTATAGATGTGGACATAGCCGAGAATAAAGATGAAGTTATTACCAATAAAGAAAATGACAGATTTAATATTATCAGAAATGAATATGGTACAGAAATATTTTTAGATAAGCCACTTAATATTATCAATATAGAAGAAGATATTAAGAAACTAAATGTGGACATAATAGTTTTAGAATTTACTACTGAAACTATTGATGAAATAAGAAAAGTTTTAAAACAATTAAAGACAAGAAAAGGTGAATACAGAGAATATAACTATAAAAGGGGGGTGTATTGATGTCAGGACATAATCATAAACTTATAAAAAACCTAGCCACTTGCTTCGGTTTAGGAGAAATGTCATTTATGCCAGGAACATTCGGAACTCTTGGAGGAATACCAATATTTTTATTCTTAACATATATTAAAAGATTCTTTTTAAATGTAATGGTTTACAACTCATTTTACTTAGTATTTTTAGTTACATTCTTTGCTATAGCAGTCTATGTATCAGATATATGTGAAAAAGAAATATTTAAAAAAGAAGATCCACAAGCAGTTGTAATCGATGAAGTTCTTGGGTTCTTGACTACCTTATTTTTAATCAATCCTGTTGGAGTAAAGGCAACTTTAATTGCTATGGGATTGGCATTTGTAATTTTTAGAATATTAGACATAACAAAAATAGGACCTATATATAAATCACAAAATTTTGGAAATGGTGTAGGAGTAGTCTTAGATGACTTTTTAGCTGGAATTATAGGCAACTTTATTCTAGTGTTTATTTGGACAAAATTTTTCTATTAATGGAGGAAAAATGAAAGCAGGAATATTTTTAGTAGGAACGGAATTATTAAATGGAGCGACAATAGATACAAATAGTATCTATATAGCAGAAGAATTAAATAAATATGGAATAGAAATAGAATTTAAAATGACAGTTAGAGATGTCATGGATGAAATAGTAAAAGCTTTAAAATATGCTAAAAAGAATGTTGATTTAGTCATTTTAACAGGAGGTTTAGGACCTACTGATGATGACATAACTAAGGAAGCAATGGCAAAGTTTTTAAAGAAAAAATTAGTAGTAGATGAAAAAGAAAAAAATGAGCTTTTAAAGAAATATGAAGCATACAAAAATCCTAATAAAACTAATTTTAAGGAAGTTGAAAAGCCTGAAGGAGCTGTCAGTTTTAAAAATGATGTAGGTATGGCACCAGCGGTTTATGTTGATGGTTTAGTTGCTTTTCCAGGTTTCCCTAATGAGTTAAAAAATATGTTTCCTAAGTTTTTAAAATACTATGTTAAAGAAAATAATTTAAAAACTCAAATCTATATCAAAGATATAATTACTTATGGTATAGGAGAAAGTGTTCTTGAAAATACTGTAAAAGATTTATTCACTGAAGAAGGTATATTCTATGAGTTTTTAGTTAAAGACTATGGAACTTTAATAAGACTACAAACAAGTAGTAAAAATAAAAAGAATGTAGAAAAAATTGTTAAAAAATTATATAATAGAATATCTGAGTTCATAATTGGAGAAGATACTGATAGAATAGAAAATACGATTTATGAATGTTTAAACTCAGGTGAGAAACCACTTACAATTTCAACAGCAGAGTCTTGTACAGGTGGTATGATAGCTAGTAAGTTGATAGAAGTTCCAGGAATATCTGAAAATTTTGTAGAAAGTATAGTTTCTTATTCAAATGAAGCTAAGATTAAAAGGCTAAAAGTGAAAAAAGAAACTTTAGAAAAATATGGGGCTGTGAGTGAAGAAGTAGCAAGAGAAATGCTTGCAGGTCTAAAGACAGATGTTGCAATTTCAACTACTGGAATAGCAGGACCAGGTGGAGGAAGTAAAGAAAAACCTATTGGACTTGTCTATATTGGAATTAGAGTAAAAGATGAAGTAAAAATTTTTAGAAGAGAATTAAAAGGTGATAGAAATAAAATAAGACAGAGAGCAATGATGCATGCTCTTTACAACTTATTAAAAATATTAAAATAAAAGGTACGGTAAAAGGAAATGACTATAGGTGAGAAATTAAAGAAAAGTAGAAACGATAAAGGAATGTCTTTAAGAGAACTTGCAACAAAAGTAGAATTATCAGCAAGTTTCTTATCTCAAATTGAACAAGGAAAAGCTTCTCCTTCAATAGAAAATTTAAAAAAGATAGCTCATACCTTAGATGTTAGAGTAGCATATCTTATTGAAGATGAAGAAGACGATATTAGAAATATTGAATACGTTAAGGCTGCAAATGTAAGATACATAGAAAGTATTGATTCAAATATCAAAATGGGAATTTTACTTGCAAGCAACAAAGAAAAAAATATGGAACCTATAATTTATGAAATAGGTATAGATGGAGAAAGTGGAAGAGACTATTATAGTCATGGTAATTCAGAAGAATTTATATATATATTAGAAGGTGAACTAGAAGTGTATGTGGCTAATAAAAAATATAAATTAGCAAAAGGTGATAGCCTATATTTCAAATCTAGTTTAAACCATAGATTTAAAAATACTTCGAAAAAAGAAGTAAAAGCATTGTGGGTAGTTAGCCCACCAACATTTTAATTGGAGGTAATATGAAAATAGAAATAAAAATTTTAACACCACTTAGGTTAACTAAGTTATTTATAGCAGCAAGTAGATGGCTTTTAAAATATGCTGATGTTTTAAATGACTTAAATGTTTACCCAATTCCTGATGGAGATACAGGAACAAATATGTCAATGACATTACAATCAGTAGAAAATGCTTTAATAGGTTTACAAACTGAACCTAAAATGGAAGAGCTTGTAGATATAATTTCTGAAGCTGTTCTATTAGGAGCAAGAGGAAACTCAGGAACAATTTTATCTCAAATTATTCAAGGATTCTTAGATGAAGTTAGAGATACAGAAGAAATTACTATTCCTAAGGCTGCAAGAGCATTTGTTTCTGCAAAAGAAAGAGCATATATGGCTGTTAGTCAACCAGTTGAAGGAACAATACTTACTGTTATAAGAAAAGTTTCTGAAGCAGCAATAGCTTATGAAGGCCCAAAAGATAATTTTATACCTTTCTTAGTTCATTTAAAAAATGCTGCTGCTGAAGCAGTTGATGATACTCCTAATCTTCTACCTAAATTAAAAGAAGCTGGAGTTGTTGATGCAGGAGGAAAAGGGATTTTCTATGTACTTGAAGGTTTTGAAAAATCTGTAACAGATCCTGAAATGCTAAAAGACTTAGCTAGAATAGCAAATTCTCAAGTAAACAGAAAACAAAAACTTGAATATGTAAATAAAAATGAAATAAAATTCAAATATTGTACTGAGTTCATAATAGAATCGGGAGATTTTGATTTAGAAGAATATAAGGCAAAAATTCAACAACTTGGAGATTCTATGGTTGTTGCACAAACAAGAAAGAAAACTAAGACGCATATACACACTAACCACCCAGGACAAGTCTTAGAAATAGCTGGAGCTTTAGGTAACTTAAACAATATGAAAATTGAAAATATGGAAATTCAACATAACCATGTTTTAATTAAAGAAGAAGAATTAAATGGTGGAAAAGCTCCTGTAGTTGAAGAGGAAGAAACAGTTAAGTTACTATTTAATGAAAAAAATATTGAAAATAATGTAGCTATCTATGCTGTTGTAGACAATAAAAATATAGCTGAACTTTTCTTAAAAGATGGAGCTGCTGCAACTTTAATTGGAGGACAGACTAAAAATCCTTCTGTTGCTGATATAGAAGATGGATTGAAAAAGATCAGTGCAAAAACTATATACATACTGCCTAATAATAAAAATATCATTGCTAGTGCAAAGTTAGCAGCAAAAAGAGATAAAAGGGATATTATAGTTATAGATACGAAAACAATGTTAGAAGGATATTATTTCACTAAAAATAGAAAAATGAATCTTCAAAGTCTATTAAGACAATTGAAATTTAATAACTCTATTGAAATTACAAAGGCTGTTAGAGATACTAAAGTAAATAATATAGAAATTAAAGTTGGAGATCATATAGCTCTTGTAAATGGTGCTTTAACAGAAAAAGCAGGAACACTTGAAGAATTAGTTAAAATAGTATGTGATAAATATATAAATGATAAAACTTTATCTCTTACTGTAGTTAAAGGAAAAACAGCTACAGAAGAAGCTAATGGAATTATCACTGCTAAGAATATAAAGAAATTCTATATGTATGATGGAGAGCAAGATAACTATTCTTACTATATCTACTTAGAACAAAGAGATCCTAGCCTATCAAAGATAGCTATCTTAACAGATTCAGCTTCTGATTTAACTCATGAAATGATAGAAGGACTAGATATAACAATTATACCTGTAAGACTTAGAATAGGTGAAAATAACTATAAAGATGGGGTTGATTTAACTAAGAAAGAGTTTTGGCATAAACTTATAACAGAAAAGGTTGTTCCAAAAACTGCTCAACCTTCTCCAGCAGAATTTAGAGATTATTATGAAGAATTATTTAATAAAGGATATGAAAAAATAATTTCTATTCATATGTCTAGTAAGATGAGTGGAACTCAACAGGTTGCAAAAGTTGCAAGAGAAATGATAAAAAGAGAAAAAGATATAATTATAGTTGACTCTAAGTCTGTGACATTTGGTCAAGCTTATCAAGTGCTTGAAGCTGCAAAAATGGCTAAAGAAGATGCAAAACTTGAAACTATACTAGCAAGACTTTATGAAATTGCAGATAAAATGAAAGTATACTTTGCAGTAAGTGATTTAACTTACTTAGAAAAAGGTGGAAGAATTGGAAGAGCTTCTTCAATGATAGGAAGTCTTTTAAAATTAAGACCAGTTCTAAAAATTGAAGATGGTGAAGTAACTCTTGAAACTAAGACTTTTGGAGAAAGAGGAGCTATCTCTTACATGGAAAAAATTATAAAAAATGAAGGTAAAAATAGTATCTATCTGTACACAGCTTGGGGAGGAACTAACCAAGAATTACAAAGTACAGATATCTTAAAGAAAACAGCAGATACTATGAGAAAAATAGAATATAAAGGAAGATTTGAAATAGGAGCTACGATAGGTAGTCATAGTGGTCCTGTCTTTGGTATTGGTATTATATCTAAAATTAGATAAAACAATAAAAAAAGCTAGAATAAATTTCTTATATATGATAAAATTTAATATAAATTAAAAATTATAGGAGGTTTTTCTGTGTCTGGACATAGTAAATGGAATAATATACAACATAGAAAAGGTGCTCAAGATAAGAAAAGAGCAAAGTTATTTACAAAATTTGGAAGAGAGTTAACAATTGCAGCTAAAGAAGGAGGAAGTGATCCTAACTTCAATCCAAGACTTAGACTTGCAATAGAAAAAGCTAAAGCTGGAAATATGCCAAAAGATATTCTAGAAAGAGCTATTAAAAAAGGTTCTGGAGAATTAGAAGGTGTAGATTTTACAGAAATGAGATACGAAGGTTATGGTCCTGCAGGAACTGCATTCATAGTTGAGGCTGTAACAGATAATAAAAATAGAACAGCGTCTGAAATGAGAATGACATTTTCTCGTAAAGATGGAAATCTTGGAGCTGACGGAGCAGTATCTTGGATGTTTAAGAAAAAAGGAATCATAACTGTAAAATCTGAAGGTATAGACATGGATGAATTTATGATGGCAGCATTGGAAGCAGGAGCAGAAGATGTTGAAGAGAATGATGGAGTTTTTGAAGTTACAACTGAATACACAGAATTTCAAACAGTTTTAGAAAACTTAAAGAATGCAGGTTATCAATATGAAGATGCGGAAATCACTATGATACCTGAAAATACTGTTGAAATCACTGATTTAGAAACAGCAAAAAAGGTTATGGCTCTTTATGATGCTTTAGAAGATTTAGATGATTCTCAAAATGTTTACTCAAATTTTGATATTTCAGATGAAATATTAGAACAATTAGATTAAAATAAAAGTGGAGCTGTTGAAAATATTTTACAACAGCTCATTTTTTTAAGGGGTATATATGATAGAAGCTTATAAAAAGATGTATACTAAGTTGGAAGATCTTCCTAGTAAATATATAACAGCAAAGCAAGTAGTAAACCTAAAATCTTTAGGTATAGATACTATCTATGACCTAATTTATTACTTTCCTAGAGCATATGATAATAGAAGTAATGTTAAAAATATTGGAGATTTAACCTTTAATGAATATGTGGTTGTTAAGGCTAGTGTTATGTCTGTTCTTAATATGCCAAATAGAAGTGGAAAAAAAATTGTTAAGGCTATGATAACTGATGGGACGGGTATAATGGAAGTCTTATGGTTTGGTATGCCTTATATTAGTAAGTCACTTAAAGTAGGAGAAGAATATATATTTATTGGACAAACTAAAAAATCTAATCTTTTTCAATTTATTAATCCTGAATACAAATTATATAAAGGCCAAGAAAAAGAAACATCTGAAGAAATTTTACCAATATATAGCTCAAATAAAAGTATTACCCAAAATAGCCTAAGAAAAATAATTAAGAAATTTTTAACTAATTTCTTAAAATATTTTGAAGAAAATATTCCTAATGATTTAATTGAAGGTTATAGAGAGTTATTGGAAAGAGCTAAAGCAATTAAAAATATACATTTTCCTGAATCAGTTCAAGCAATAGAAGCTGCTAATCTAAGATTTGCAACAGAAGAATTATTAATTTTAGAATTAGGTATACTTAAAAATAGATTTATTGTAGATAGCTTGAATACTAAAAAATATGAAATTGAAGGAAAAAAAGAAAAAGTAAGAAAGTTTTTAGAACTCCTACCATTTGAATTAACTAGAGCTCAAAAAAAGGTCATAAAAGAAATCTATGATGAGATTTCAGATGGAAAAATTGTGAATAGACTTGTGCAAGGTGATGTTGGAAGTGGGAAAACTGCAGTTGCAACAGTTATGCTTATCTATATGGCAGAGAATGGCTATCAAGGAGCATTGATGGCACCAACAGAAATTCTAGCTAATCAACATTATTTAGGTATGAAAGAAAGACTTGAAAAAATAGGTCTAAAAGTAGGTTTATTGACATCTAGTATAAAAGGTAAGAGAAAAACAGAACTCTTAGAAGCTATTGCAAATGGAGATATTGATATAGTTATAGGGACTCATTCACTAATAGAAGATAATGTAGTATTTAAAAAACTAGGTCTTATAGTCATAGATGAACAACATAGATTTGGTGTAAATCAAAGAAATAAATTAAGAGAAAAAGGTTTTTTAGGAAATCTTTTAGTTATGACTGCTACTCCTATCCCTCGTTCATTAGCTTTAAGTATCTATGGAGATTTAGATTTATCAATAATAGATGAATTACCACCAGGAAGAACTCCTATAAAAACAAAATGGATAGCTAATGATAAAGATCTATCAATAATGTATGATTTTATCTATAAAAAAGTAAATAGTGGAAATCAAGCATATTTTGTTGCACCACTTATAGAAACAAGTGATAAGATGGCTTTAAAATCTGTGGATAAAGTCTCTGAAGAGATAGAAAGAAGATTTTCAGATAAGAAAATTGGAATAATTCATGGAAAGATGAAAGCTAAAGAAAAAGATGAAGTCATGCTTAAATTTAAAAATAAAGAATATGATATCTTAATAGCAACAACAGTTATTGAAGTTGGTATAGATGTACCAGCCTCTACTATTATGACTATTTATAATGCTGAAAGATTTGGACTATCTGCTCTACATCAACTTAGAGGAAGAGTGGGAAGAGGTTCAAAACAATCATATTGTTTTTTAATTTCTGAGTCAACTACTGAAAACTCTAAACAAAGATTATCTATTATGGAAAAAACAGAAGATGGATTTGTAATAGCTGAAGAAGATTTGAAATTAAGAAATTCAGGAGAAATCTTTGGTTTGAGACAAAGTGGATTTAGTGATTTAAAATTTATAGACATCATATACGATAGCAAGACTATAAAAGATGTTAGAGATTTATGTATAGCTTATTTAAAAAAGAATAAAGGAAAAATTAAAAATGAATTTTTAAAGTATGATATAGAAAGAAAATTCTCAGACTTACAATCAGGAAATTAAAAAAATTTTCTTTGAGTAAATAACTAATAGTTTTGAATAAGATTACTGCGACGTCCTATAATGTTGAAAGAGCCTTTGTGGAGCTCTAGAAACATTATAGGCTGTCAAGTAATCGCTATATATAACTAAAAATTATTAAAATCTCTCAAAGAAAATTTTCTAAAATCTACATTCGTAACTCACTTATTTTTTACTTTTTTTATTAAAGAATTGTTAGTAAATATTTCCTACTAGTCCAACAATTTCTTTAGCTTTTTGAATTTTTTCTATAGCTATGGCTCTTGCTTTTTTAGAACCTTCATTTAAGATATCTTTAACATAATCCATATCTTTTACAAGTTCTTCTCTTTTTTCTCTAGCAACTGCAAAATGCTCTAAGATAGAATTTAATAATTCAGTTTTTGCATGTCCATAACCAAAATTACCAGCTAAGAATTTTTCTTTTAATTCATTTTGCTTATCTATATTGTTAAATAAAGCATATAGTTTCGCAATATTATTGTCAGGATTTTTTGGTTCTTCAAGTGGAGTAGAGTCAGTAACTATACTCATAACTTGTTCTTTTAATTTTTTCTTAGTAACAAACATATTAATAGTATTATTATATGATTTACTCATTTTTTGTCCATCGGTTCCAGGAACAATAGCAGAATCATCTAAAATTAATGGTTCAGGTAGTTTAAAGAATTCTACTCCATATTGTTGATTAAATTTCATAGCAATATCTCTAGTCATTTCTAAATGTTGCTTTTGATCCTTACCAACAGGAACTACATCTGAATCATAGATTAAAATATCTGCTGCCATCAACACAGGATAAGTTAAAAGTCCTGTGTTTGCTGGAATTCCTTTGGCTGTTTTATCTTTATATGAATGTCCTCTTTCTAAAAGTCCAATAGGAGTTATATTTGAAAGAAGCCATGTCAATTCTGTATGTTCAGGGACATTAGATTGTAAAAATATAGTTGATTTACTTGGATCAAGCCCAATAGCAAGGTAATCCAAAACTATATTATATGTATTTTCTCTTAATGTTTCAGGACTAGTAAGCGATGTTAAAGAATGATAGTCTGCAATAAAATAGAAACCATCATAATCACTTTGTAAATCCACAAATTGTTTCATAGCACCAAAGTAGTTTCCTATATGTAGAATTCCACTTGGTTGTATTCCAGATAAACTTCTTTTCATTTTTATATCTCCTCAAATCAAAATTTATAATAATTAGTAAATTGTAACATAGTAGCAAGGACTTTTCAAGTTAAACTATAATTCTTTTAACTCTTCTACCTATACCCACCATAAACTCCCATACACAAAGTTCTGGAATATTTAAATTATCTATGATATCAGCATTTATAACTGTAACTTCATCTCCTAATTTTATTGAATTTTCTATTTCTTTTGGTATTCTCACCATAGTCATATCCATACAGATATTACCTATTATTTCGCATCTATGATTATTTATCAAAACATAGCCACCCTTAGTTAGGTATTTTTTCAAACCATCTGCATAACCTATAGGTATAACAGCATAAGTTGAGTCAGCTGGAAGAGTATAGTGTCTACCATAAGATACAAAAGAGTCTTTATTAACTTTTTTTGTAAATAGAACTTTTGACTTTATAGTAAATACATTTTTTAAACAAGGAGTTTTCTTGTTACCTGTAAAAGAATACATAGCTATACCAGCTCTTACAAGATTTCCCAATATATTTTCATGAAAATTAGTTATACCAGCACTATTGGAAATGTGTATATATTTTAAATTTAAGTCCTTTACTATATTTTTAAATTTTTCAATTTGCTCTAAAGTAAAATTCTTAGTATCTATAGTATTGCCATCACTATCTGATAGATGAGTAAAAATTCCAACTAGATTTAAGTTATTAGTTTTACAGAAATTTATTACTTCTTCAGCTTCATCAACTTCAAAACCTAATCTTGTCATACCTGTGTCAAATTTTAAATGTATATTAGGATTTAAATTATTTTTTACTAAAAATCTTAGTTGTTGCATAGAACTAATAGCAGTGTGTATACCTCTTTTAGTTGCTTCAACCAATTCATCTTCAAAACTTGCACCTAAAATTAAAAAGTTAGCCTTTATACCAGCTTCTTGTAGTTCTATTGCTTCCTCAAGATTAGCAAGTCCAAAAAAATTAATTCCTACCTCTTGTAAAATTTTAGCAATCTCTATAGAACCCAAACCATAAGCATTGGCCTTAACCACTCCAAGAACCTCTCTATTATCTGCAAGTTCTTTAAGTTTTAAAATATTGTACTTTAGATTCTTTTTGTCAATTTCAACCCAAGTTCTCATTTTTTATAAGGGGCTGTTACATCAGTCCCTTAGCCTCCTTTCATATCTTTTGTATATATAACTAAAAATACACCACATGCCTAGACAATAGGTGTATTTAATAAAATTTATTATTTTATATTTCCTAAATTTTTAGAAGCTGCCTTGATAAAATCTTTAAAAACAGTATCAGTGATTTTCATTACTTCACTTCTATCAACAGTTATTAAAGAGTAAACTTTTTCTGAATCCTCCCAAGCTCCTTTTTGAGAACTTTTTTTCATTGAAAGGTCAGTAGAGTAGTTAGCTAAGTCAGAGAAGGCTGGATTAACAATACTTTTTGAAAAAGCATCCATATCTTCTAGATAACCTCTAAGTTGAGCTTCTACTTCAGATTTGACTTTTCTTCTTAAAGATTCAGAAGCAGAATTATTAGCACGAGATTGAGCCAAAGTAGAACCACTTTTAGAAAGTTGAGAAGAAGCAACACTATAAAGTTCTTTATCAGGATTAACTCTTGAAGCAACAATCTCTTGTATAGCAGCAGGTATAGAACCTTCAGTTAAAAAACTTGGTATATAAGAGTCTATAGAACTACAAGCTGTTAATGTTATTAGTGAAAATAAAAATAAAAAGATTTTATTTTTGTTCATAGTTATTCCTCCAAAATATTTTTAATAAATTATACCATAAAAATTAAAAAAAATAAAATAACAAAATGAAAGTAAAAAAAGAAAGAAAAGTAGAGGTATTTACTCATATAAATAAAGAAAAAAGTAAGAAATTTAGAAATAAAAATAAAAATATTTGAAAAAACTTAGAAAATATAATAAAATGAAGTATGATTTTTAATAAGTGTTAAGAATAAAAAAAGAGGTGAAACAATGTCAATTTTTAAAGATTTAGTAAAAAATTTAGGTTTAACTAATATAACACAATCAAAAAAGAAGTATGTTACTGTTTCTGAAAACAACTCAGAAGAAGAAAAAGAAAAAGCAAAATATAAGGTAAAAAATATTGATAATTTAAAAGAGGAAGAAATAACAAAATGTCCTACTTGTGGAGTTTTATCTCATAAGTCTGAGATAAAAGAAAATTTAAAAAAATGTCCAAACTGTAATCATTATTTTAATATGAGTGCTAGAGAAAGAATTGAACTTTTAATTGATGAAGGAACATTTAAAGAAGAAGATTCTAATCTAACAGCAGGAAACCCAATAGATTTCCCTGAATATACAGAAAAGCATGAAAAAGCTGAACATGATTCAGGAATGAAAGAAGGAGTTATAAGTGGTCTAGGAGAAATTAATGGACTAAAAGTAAGTATAGCTTGTATGGACTTTAATTTTATGGGTGGAAGTATGGGTTCTGTTGTAGGAGAAAAAATAACTGCAGCTTTAGAAAGAGCTATAGAACATAAAGTTCCAGCTGTTGTTGTTGCTATTTCAGGAGGAGCAAGAATGCAAGAAGGACTGTTCTCTCTTATGCAAATGGCTAAGACATCCGCTGCAGCTAAAAAAATGAGATTAGCAGGATTACCTTTTATATCTGTTCCAGTTAATCCAACTACTGGAGGAGTTACAGCTTCATTTGCAATGTTAGGAGACATTATTATAAGTGAACCTAACGCAAGAATTGGATTTGCTGGTCCAAGAGTTATTGAGCAAACTATTAGACAAAAATTGCCAGAAAATTTCCAAAAGAGTGAATTTTTACAAGAATGTGGAATGGTAGATATTATTGCTAAGAGAGAGGATTTAAAAGAAACTATATTTAAGGTGCTTAATAACATAATTTAAGGGGGTAGTAAAATGCAATTTGAATTTCAAATAGATGAATTAGAACATAAGATAGAAGAATTAAAAAAGTTTTCTGAAGAAAAAGAAGTGGATTTAACAGAAGAAATAAATAAATTAAAAGATCAAAGAGATATTGCTCTTAAAGTTTTATATGAAGATTTAACAGATTATCAAAGAGTTATAGTGTCTAGACATCCAGAAAGACCGTACACTTTAGATTATATAGAAAATATAACAACAGATTTTATTGAACTACATGGAGATAGATTATTTAGAGATGATCCAGCAATAGTTGGAGGACTTTGTAAGATTGATGGGAAAAGATTTATGATAATCGGACATCAAAAAGGTAGAACAATGCAAGAAAAAGTTTTTAGAAATTTTGGAATGG
>ERZ773018.284-NODE-284-length-32660-cov-3.800215_pt1 | contig 32660 bp, 35 predicted proteins | sample MGYA00580840_ERZ773018 | MGnify/ENA primary metagenome ERZ773018 (study PRJEB29015, sample SAMEA2738125) | human oral metagenome | biome: human oral; feature: human-associated habitat; material: saliva | place: China | collected 2256 ... | reverse complement strand
TAATAGCAAGCATAAAACATACTACAACCTTTACCAACTCTCCTAATCCTTCTCTTACTTTACCCTTCCACAGCATACTATACATCAAATATATTCCTGTAAACAATATAAATAATGTTACCATTGGTAAAAATACACCTGAATACAATTGAGTAAATATTGTTTTTTGATTTTCAACAGACAAACCTACTAATGACGATAAATCAGTAAAGCAGAAACCAATAAATGCTAATGTTAATGATAAGATAAACTTCGCTACACCTAATATAACATTAATTATTGTATCAGTCATCGCCATTGTTAAAGGTGTTAGTGATAACATGTTAGGTCTTATATCATAGCTTCTTCTTGCTCGTCTATCTAACGTACTAGATGTCTCTGTAAATGTAGAAAGAGGATTTTTTCTTGTTGAATAATACTGTCCATAGTTAGACATTTTACCTTCTGTATTTGCACAAGGGTCTACATCATAATATGCCCATTCACCTAAGTAAGAACTGTACTGAATTCCTGAAAAACCAAACCTTTCAAAAGGTGTAGTTCCATCTGATTTTCCAACATTATACCCAGCTGCATTCAAAATCATGTTGTTAATGTTTGTACTAGCATCTTCAGATTTTGTTGTCGTTGACTTAGACTGAGTTAAATAATAAAGATAATCTGTTCTCGCTAATTTTAATGCAATTTTTCCTGGGTCACCAAACATACACCCAACGGTCTGTGTGGTATCTGTAGCCTTACTTGTCTGAATTTGATTATTTGAAAAACTAAAAATAATCAATATGGCTGCAATTATTCCAAATAAATATTTCTTAAAGTTTCTCATTGAGCGTATCACATCCTTTTACTTAATATATATCAAAAAAGAGTGGCTATTATTTACCACTCTTCTTATTTGTGAATCTTCTCTTAAATCTATTTGTTCTAGAATCTTCTTTATTGATTTCTGGTCTTTCATGTATATCAAGGTAATCTTCCATGATTTCTCTTTCTTTATCTTTTGTATACTTAAAGTTAATTGTTGCTCCTCTACCATTTTGGTCAGAGTTGCCATTAGCTTCTCTCTTCATAGAATTTATATCCAATGAAGGTTTACTATTTTCTTTTCCATTAAATAATAAATCATTAATTGCAACATCTTCTCTAGATTTTCCTTTAAGAGTCTCATCTTCATTCTTATGTATCTTATTCTGAACAACATGAGTGTTTGCTTTTTCATCTTCTGTTCGATTGAACTTTCTCTTCAGATAGTTATCATAAGAATTCTGCTTTCTTTCTTTATCACTAATAACTTCTTCATTAACCTTACTTCCAACCTTTTCGATTCCTCGATTAATCTTGTCAATACCATTACTTGCAGATTGTAATACATTAGACATTTTATTAATAGTATTATCAGATAATCCAGAAGGGTTATATTTATCTTTATCTGATTCATAACCATTTACTTCATTTACAAAATTATTTGTAAAATCATTAATGTTATCTTTTGTTAATCTCTCGTTAGGAATCATTGTTCCCTTAATTAATCTATCAAGTTTCTTATCTCCAGTAGATTTAAATGAGTCAATATTGTCTATGTTATGATTATTGTTCATATGATTTAAAATATCAAGAGTATTCTTTTCTTCTTGAGTAATTTTACCTAACGCATTTTTCTCTTCAAGATTACTCTTCATTAAGTCATAAGTTTCTATCATGTCTTGAGATGGATTTTCAAAGCCTGTTGCACTATTACCTTCTTTATAAGCTCTTGCAAACTGTTTGAAGATACCAAAACCTTCTCTCATCTGTTTTCTCTCAAGAACTTTAATTCCTCTATCTGAAGAAATATCTGAACCATATCTTAAACCATTCATAAAGGCGTTACCATCGATTTCAATACCATGTTCTTTTTTGTATTTTCTATTTAAATAAGACATTGTAATACCACCAGCAATACCACCTGCAAAACTTTCTCTTATGTCTCTTAATTTAACATCAATAAACTGTCTAGCACTCTTAGGCATTAACTTTTGATAAGAAAGGTTTTCTCTTATTTCTTTACCAGCATCTGATGAACCTGTAATAATTCCCATCAATTCTTTCCAATATAATTTTATTGTGATTAGAATTACGGCTGATAATATCGCCGTTATCATTGCATCTGATGCAACTGTTGATAAACCATTTAACAAATAGAATATAAGAGAAATAACAATTGTTACAAAAAATCTTTGAATCAATATACTTCCCATCTTAGAAACATACTCTGTTGTTTTAATAGGTCTAAATAAACCAACCAATAAAACAAATGGCATAAACATTAATCTTAATGCAAAATCTAATGATGCACCTATCTTAAATATTGTTAATCCACCTAGCACAACAAACATCATAACTCCAGTAATTCCAGATAAGAAGAATATCATGCTTCGATTACTGTTATCACCAGCCCAAGTACTAGCAAATCTTGTATCTCTACCATTCGCATTATTAGGTCCAAATTGCATATCAACTAATTTATATATTTGTTTTGACTGACTATTTACAGGTACATTAATATCATTCTCTGTTAATGTTCCACTGATTGTTTTATCCAATTGATATAATGCCCAGTTTTTTGGTTTACTTGTGTTTCCTAGTACAACTTCTGGACTTCCTATCAATTCCTTTGTCTTTTCATTATATGTCATTTTATCTTCATTTAAATCAGAATAGTTTGCACCCCACTGGGCTGAAAGCCAAGGTTTAAATGTTGTAATGTTCCATACAAGACATTGCATCTGTCTTATCTTAACGTTAGTTCCCATAAAATCATTAGGAGAACTTGCTTGACAATAATCTATATCTGTGTCTCCAGATGTTAGTGTTCCAAGAAGTGCCAACTCTGCTTTATTAGGAACTTCTTCAGCTAATCTAATTAATGTGCCAGAACTAAACAAGGCAATAACAGATAATGTGTATATTAATATCATTTTACCTATCTGAAGAATACTTCCATTTCCACCTCTTACCATCTGGAACATAACATTCATAACAAATATTACTACACCAAATACTGCAAATGGGAAGAAAATACTATCTCTAAATGTTTCTATTGTTGTCTCAACTATTTTATCTAGGTGTAATGTACTAATTATATTAGTATAACTATATGACAACAGTGTTACTGTTAACTTAGTAAAGAATGATGAGATTTTTGAACCAATCGTTCCTAAGATACCTTTTCCATAAACAGATGGTTGTGATTTAAATCTAATATATCTTGTGTCAGTTGATACACCATTAGATGTCCCACTTAATGCACCATGAACTGATGGTCTTACGAAAGCACAACCTGTAAGAGACTCTTGTCCATTATTATTTTCATCTGCATATACAGTATTCCAATCTGTATAACTTGATGGTGGATTACCTTCACCATCTGCACATATCCAATGCGCCCAAGAACGTGATGCATCATACCATGCTTGAGATTTTAAATCATCTTCGTTAACAGTAATTCCTGTTGCATCTATACCATTATTTTTAAGCACATCTTTTACTTTTGATTGATATTCATTCTTCCATGCTTCAATCATTTCACTGTTTGTTCTAGACTGAAGTGTTACTTTTGTATCAAAACCTAATTCTCTATATCTAGCAAATTGCTGTTGCACTGTATCTGAATTTAACCAAATCTTAAATTGCTCCTCTTGAGAGAGAACTTCAAGCTTAGGTTCTTCTCCACATTTACTTTTATCACTATTGTTTTTTACTAAACAGGCACTATATTCACTATATTTTTTGTTAGATTCTTCTGTAAACATACTTGTATCAAAAGTAAAATGAGGAGGATTAGAAGCATTCATGATTTCACCTAACACAGGATTAGAATCTTTTAATGCATTTATTTTATTATTGTAATATTGATTTACTGCTCTATATAAAATCTCTTGGTCTGAAGCATAATAAGCATTATAAACCGTTTTTGCAAAATCTGGTCTTGTCCATGCATGTTGAGCTATTACGTTTAAGTCTGATGAATCTACAATAGTTCCAATGAATGCTCCACCGAAACCTCGATGTTGAGTACCCCAATTTCCTGTTGCAAAATCTACAACTTGACTGACAACATCTTTAGAACCTTCCCATAGTGCTTCTGCACCTACTTTTAATTTTCCAACCATACCAATATTAGCCATCATTCTTGCATCAGATGAAACTTGAATTTTATCATATTCACCTAAGTATGTTGTCAAAGGTAAATCATAACCAAATCGTTCTAATGCTGTATAATTCCACTCTTTATTATTTCCAACTGGAACATAGTCATTAGGTAGATTTGCAGGTACACCAAATCTCCATTCACCAGTATAAGCTGTTACAACATCGTTTCCTTTTACACCTTGTTGAGTAAATGCCCCGATAATATTATCATATACTTCTGTCATTCCTGCAGGAACATCCCCATTATGATTTAATAGGTTTTGAGGGTCATTAAAAGCACCATTTACACTACCATTTTCTACAACTGTTTCATTTACTCCTTTTAATACTTCACTAGAATAATTAGAAACATCTCCTATATAATTACCTGGTCCTATCAAATAACCAAGATAATAAATTAATGTTTTAGCTCTTTCTGATGTAACTTCTGTACTTGTTATTTTTGCAAACACATCATTTATATCACTACCAGCATTATCTGTAATTGTTTTCTTAATTTCATTTTTATCTTTTTCTTCATCACTATCATCAGCATACGTTGTCTGAATTACAGAACGTTCTAACATAGGAGCTATTGCCATCACAAAAAATAAAGCAGATAAAACTCCTAGTATATATTTTTTAAATTTCTTCATATAGCAAAACTCCTTTTTACTCTTTATAATTATATCAAAAAAGTAATCTTATTTTAAGTTAACTAACGTTTTTTACTATGCACCAGAATCGTTTAAACCATGATTTTCTGCAAAACTGATAGATTATACAGCCTCTTCATTTTTGACAGTTTTATGGCTGTAAAAGTGGTACAGTAGGCCACTGTTTTACGTCTTGACCACTTTCTAAAACAAGGAAAAAGATTAGATTTTTAGTCTAATCTTTAATGTCCATCATTAATTCTCTTTAAAGCCGCCTCTCTTACTGTTTCAGATGGGTCGTTTAAGAAATCTCTAACATCATTTAAATCACAATGTTCTACATAACTCTGTCTTACGTATGGAACTCTCTCTTTTGTTAAGAAGCGTTCTTTATCTTGAGGTCTTCCAAAGTCTGCAACTGCTGCTCTAACCTGTGAAACTCTGTCCTTCTTTAAAATATCTAAATCAACATCTCTTCCTCGTTTAGCTACTTCATAACGAACGGTTTCATCTTTGTCTCTTCTTAGAATATCTAAATGTTTGTCGTGACCATATTCTGCAACATTTAAACGAACTAATCTGTTTTCATCATTAATTAATTTATCTAAATATTTATCTTTTCCATGTTCAGGGACATTCATTCTAACTTCCCATCTTTCATCATTGACACATTTATCTAAATAATCATCATCATTAACTTTAGATATTGCTTCACGAATAATTGGACTATCATCTTTCAAGAATTGTTCTTTATCTTGAGGTCTACCATGAGAAGCTACACCAGCTCTTACAAGTTCACTCTCATCGTTCTTGAGTCTATCTAAAATACTATCATCTGTACACGCTTCTGCTAAGGCAGCTCTTACACCGTAATTTTCATCATTGACAAAAATTTCTCTATCTTGAGGTCGATTATACTTCGCAACACCTTTTCTAATACGAAAATCATCATCATAACGAAGCTTATCAAGGTCTTTATCTCTTCCTCGTTTGACAACTTCGTCTCTAACATAAAAATGTTTATCGTTTACTAGATGGTCAAGTACGTTATCTCCACCAAATTTTGCACATTCGACTCTTGTCAAATCAAAATCATCATTCATTAATACTTCTGCATCTTGTGGTCTATGATACCTAATCACTTGATATGTAACTCTTTCATCGGTGTCGTGAACTAATTTGTCCAGAATTGCGTCATCACCATTACAATAAAAGGCTGCCAAGTTTCTTTCATGCCAATCTTTACTATTAGCCATAATATCTAATCCAATACCATTTTCAGCGAGTGTTAATGCACCAAAATCGGCACTAGCTAATGCTTGATTGTAGTCATCTACCTTTCTCTGAGCATTTTCTGGTGTGTCAGCATCTACATGCATATTGTATCTGCAATTATGTTGAGCGTTACAAACTCCTAAACTTTCATCTGGTCTAACATGATATTTTGTCATAATACGTATATATTCCTTTCTATATACATATATCAAAAATACTAGATTTGATTCTAGTCTTACTTTTTCTTATTTCGTAAATATTCGTATGCTTCTTTACGCTTATCACCATCTGCGAAGAAATATGGTTTCCAGAAATCTTCATCTGTTGTTCCATTCTTCAAATTCATCTGCTGATGAATAATGTCTTTATGAAGCTTTCGTGTTACCATGTCTAACTTTGTCGTCAACTGATATTGCTCAGGATAAATAAGAGTTTTGTCAACCTTGTGGTTGTAAACGACGACGTTTTTTCTGACTGACCTTTTCACATTAGGCAGACCCGGCCATCTCCATGCACCATTTACAACAATCTCTCGTTGTGCAACATCTGTAAATGCATCTAACACATCACGTACATCTGCTTGACTCATTCCAGTTAGTTCTGCTACTTCTCTAATAACTTCTATCTTCTTAATAGAATCTGTTGCTTTTGTTTCCTTTAATTCAATTTGAACTGACATTTTATATCTCCTCCTACGTTCGTTTGAATCTAGACACTCATCATACATATTGTTGTTTGAGTTTCAATCATACTTAATATCATATTTTGTGTCTTATACTCTATATCATTTTTTGAAATATATTCTTCTTGATACCATCTAAATTCAGATACATCAATCATATCGTCCTTGACTTTAAAACTAACATATAAATATTTATCATTTAATGAGAACGTTTTAGAGATAGATATTTCACTTAATTCTTGGACAACATTAGAAATAATATGATGAATAATTTCATCTTCATTCTTAACTACTTTTCCTAATCTTATTTTTAATCTATTCATCTCTCGATGAATTACCTCCAATGATTTATTGTAAATATCTCCTAAATTAATTTTAATATCTTCTGTATCTTTTGTATTTTCTACTTCAAATAATCTCATACTTGTGCTCCTAATGTGAATGTTCTATCTGCTAATGAATTTGCTAAATCACTATGTGCAATCAAAATAATCTGTGAATTATTTAAATTAGCAATTGTATCTAGAATATTTTGTTCTCTGTTTTTTGATTGAGATACTAATACTTCATCCATTACAATTAATCCATTACTATTACCATTTAAGAATAAACTGATAGCTAATCTTAATGCAATAGCAACAACAGATTCTTCTCCACCAGATAATGCATTAACAGGTAAAACTTGTCCATTACTCTTTGTTACAGAAATACTGAAATCTCTATCAATAACAACATCTTGGAAATCATTATCTGTAAAACTTCTCACCAAATCACTGGTCAATTCAGATAATTCTGGAATCGCTGACTCAATTTTTGATTTTTTGAAGTCCGTAAGGTTCTTAATTGTGTTATTAATAATAATTAACTGATTAGAAATTGTATTATATCTTGTTCTAGCTTCTTGTGCTTGTTTTAATTGCAAATCTAAAGAACGACCTTTTTCTTTTTCTATTTCTAAATCTTTCTTTAATGATAATGCATCTAATTCACTCTTTTGTTTTTGATTCTGAATTGAGAATAATGAACTTTCTAGTTTATTAAACTCTGTTTTCTTTAATGCATTTACATCTTTTAATTCTTTTTCTAATTGCAACTTATCTTTATTTTCTCTATTTAAATTTTCGTTAAGTAACTTAATAGTTGCCTTTACTCTTGTAATAGTTGTTGATTGCTCTTTTGCTAATTCAACATTATGCAATTTTTCTAATAAACTATTATAAATCTTTGTTTTATTTTCAAGGTCTTTTGAGATTTTATCAATTTCAAGTTTTAATGTTGTAAATCTTTCAATTTTGGTTTTTTGATTATTTAAAACCTCTAAAAATTGTTGAAGTTTTAAAGACTCATTTAATAACATTGACTTCTTCTCTTCTTGTTCCTGCTTTAATCTTTGATACTTTTTAATATTATCTTGAATTTCTAACAATTCTAAAGAGTGTTGTTTTTTCTCTTCTTCAATATCTGTAACTGGTGAATGACAATAAGGACATTCAGCGATACCTTTTTCTAAATCTTGTAAGAATAATTGACAAGATTTTTCTTGTTCTCTCAATACACCTAATTGAATGTTACAATTGTTAATAGTTGCTTCATTCTCTTCTTGTAATTTTCTTAATTTAACTTCAGTCTTATCAAGATTTTTAGGTAATTCTATTTTAAATAATTTATCTAATTCACTATACTCATTGTTTAATAAACTTAATGATAATGATATTTCATCTTTTTCTTTAGATGCTTTGTCTACATCTCGTTGAATTTGATTATATAAAGATTCTGAGTACTTAATATCTTTAGGTAATGTGTCTAATGTCTCAAGTTGACTGTTTAATCTCTCTTCATAATTCTTAATATTATTTAATACTAAGTTTAATTTGTTTTCTAACTCTTGTTTTTTGTCTTGCTTAATCTTTTCTTCTGTATATCTTGTTGTTAAATCTTGTAATCCTTTTGTAATTTTATCATATTCAACCTTAATCTTTTGAATTCCGGTAATGATGTTCTTAACGATTTTCTTTTGATTCTCCAATGAATTATTTATATCTTCAATAGAACCTTGCTGAATAATATTTAAAGATTGTTGAAGTAACTTACTATCTTGCTTCGCCTGATTAATAGAGTCAGTTGTTACATCAATTCCTAACATTCTCTCAATAATTAATCCTCTATCTTTTGTTGATGCTTGTACAATACTGTCAACTTGTTTTTGTTGAATAAAGAAAGATGAATAAAACTCTTTATCTGTAAAACCTAATAATTCTTTAATATACTTTTCTGAATGAGATGTTGCAGGTCCCGCAACTTCTAAAAATTCATCTTCAGAATCGACAGGTTTTGAATATACTCTACAAGATGTTGTACTCGGTCCAGTGATAATTCTCTCTATCTTGTATTCTAAATTTCCTACTATAATATAAGATGTAACTCCTACCCTATTTTTCTTAGGGTCAATATCATCTCTAATATATTGTTTGTTCTTCAAGCCTTGAAACTTAGAACCGAAAAGCGACCAAGCAAAACCGTTAACAATAGTTGATTTACCTGCGCCATTAACACCGGAAATAGCTGTCATTCCACTTAATGCTGGTTCAAATTCTAAATGTTCGTGTATTCTAAAATTATCTAAAATAATCTTTTTTAGTATCATAAGTCTATACCTCTACAAATAATATTATACAACAAAAAGTAGTCTTATATTAACTACTTCTCATGCTTATATTAACTTTTGATGTTAACTTATTTTTTCGTTAATTGTTGAATGTATGAAATAATATCAACTTGATTCATTAATGAGTATGTATCAATATACCAATGTCCATTAATAAATACCATGTCTATTGTATAACCACTATAATGATTAGTATAAATATCAAGAGGAATTCTTACTGTATTTGTCTCTTTTGATAAATACACATTTTCAATATTAATAGTCTTTACTTCTATATTCTTATCTTCACTTAATACAGAGTTTGTAATTGATAACAACGCTAGTGAGACGTTGGCTTTCATTTCATCTGTATCAAAATTATCTACTTGATAATATCTATCTTGAACATCTTTTGAAATGTTATCTACATAAGTTGAACTGTCCTTTACAATAGCATCATATCTATCTTTTATAGATACACTATTCTCATTGTCAACAATCTTATTTAAAATTGTTGTTAATATGTCAATTGCTGACTTTTTTGTAAACTCTTCTACATCTGATAAATTCTCTGCATTATATATCTTATCAGGATATTCTTTCGATAATACTTCTTTAGCCTGCTTTATAACCTCATCTGATGACACAGGACGCTCTAGATGTGTTTTTATAGAATAAAATGAGGTGAATATCATCATTACAATAACAATCACTAGAGTGCATATTTTTAATGCTCTAGAGTGTTTTATATTCTTATTATCTAATGTATATGAAACCAATAACAATACAATAGAAATAAATGTTACTATTCCAATTAAATAAATCATAGTTATTCTCCTCTACTTCCATACAACAATAATTCAGTGTCATTCATTATTTTGTCAGTTAACTCTATATAGTCATAATTCATTGTAAGTATTGTGTCATCAAGTGTAATAGGATTTGTTCCATTGAATCTATCATCACTGAAAGGAACAAGTTCTCTACTTAATGTGTACCAACCATACACCTCTTTCTTGTTACTCATCACATACGCCTCTTATTCCATAGAAGCCTAGATGATTACCATAATCTATTACTAATGTGTTATTTGTGTACCAAGTTCTAATATATTCTGGTTTGAAATGATTATCTTCCCACCATTGATAGATATTTTCTATACACTCATCCGGTGAGTTAAATGTCCCTAAATCTACAATAACATTCTTAATTTTATCATCATAAATTAACTGAAATTTGTTTCCAACTAAATCATATTTAGGTTGTTGACGATTCATAATGATATTGAAGACTTCTTTCCAATCTTCTTCATTATTTAAAATATCATAATTAGAAACATCAATCTTAATCTTTCTTGACTTATCATAATCTTCATACCATTTGTCATACACTTCGATTAATTTTGAATAATAGTCTAACAATTGATTGCTTTCATTTGGTTGTTCGAATTCTCTACCACGTTTTACAATATTGTTTAAAATATGTTCTTTAGGTGCTGTTAAATAAACAAGTAAGTCTGGAGACTTCTGAGGTAAGCCTACTATCTCTTCCATCATGTTGTCTAATAAATCACAATAAAGGTCATATTCCTCTTTAGAAATATTACCTAAGTTATGATTTAATTTTGTAAACAGTTGGTCCTCATAAATGCTTCTATCTAATACTGAATTATCTAATTTGGATGCTTCTTTAATCAATTTAAATCTCTTATTTAAAAAGAAAATCTGCAAAGCAAAAGCCCATTTCTTAATATTATTATAATACAATGGAAGAATTGGATTATCGTCTACAGGTTCTTCGAACAATTTAACATCTAATTCTTCTGCTAGCTTCTTTGCATAAGTAGATTTTCCTACACCAATCATACCTGAAAACACTATCATAGTTTTAAAACTCCTTTAATATAAAATATTATACAACAAAGACTGTGGTTCGTTTTAAACTACAGTCCTGCGTTGTCTAAATATTCTTCATCCTTTGAAATGACAATATGTAAACGACCAATATCATCTATGAACGTATGTTGGTATTTATTTGAAACAATATCATCAAATTTCACAAAGTACTCTTCACCATTTAAATCAATACTTACAATATCGCTATATTCAGTAATTCTCTTAAATACTGTTGTCTTTAAACTTTCAACAAGAAATGGCAGGTATTCAACATCTGCGTTTTGTTTTAGAACAATATGCACATGATTCGCAACTCTCATTACTTGTGTTTCATCTTTATAGAGACGTACATTTGTGTATATCTCGTTTAATTCAACTAACTCTACATCTTCTTTATTGAAATTCATATATTCACAATTCTCAAATAAAATACCAAACTGATTGTTTTTCTTATTTGGCAAAATTGTAAACTTGTCACTATATTTTGCTATAACATCTTCCCATTCATCACCTAGATAGATTTTGTTAAGCAATGGGACTTTCTCTAAGAGTTCTACATAATTTTCATATTGCCACAAATTTTCAACTTCACCGAAAAGAATACATGGTACCTTGTCTTCTGAAATGAAACTGTTCTTGCAATAAGGTGAGTTAATGAAACCATAACAAGGTTCAAACACCTGTGTATCTAACGGAAATGCAATATCGATCGTTTTATCATAAAATTGGTCATACACCTCACCTGCGTTATGTTCGTAAGGTGTATCATCCCAATCGTCTCCGTAAATACCATTAATTGTCTTACCAAGATAAAATCTAACGATATTACCTTCTTTTTTAAAATCAACAATTTTCATCTTAGATTACCTCACTTATTGGAATTAAATCAGGCTGTGTGAAACCATTTGGAATTAATTTCTTATCATCTGTGATTAGAATGTGTAGATTACCGTCACCATCAATCATCGTATATTGATTTTTATTGTTACCAACATTATCATCTTCATAATCAGTGAAGATGACATGCTCTGATTCATTATCTTCTATTTCAAAATCAATAATATCATTGAAATTTACTATTCTGTCGAAAATTGTACGTTCAGAACTAAATCCACCATACTCTTTATTCGCTTTACTATCAAGAACAACAAATAATTTTCTGGTTTCACTTATGTTACCATTTTCATCTAAACAAACATTATCAATACGCTTAAACTGTTTAATGTGTTCGCCGCTTATTTCTATTGATTCTAAACCTTCAAATTCTATTTTAAGTGTTTTAATCATTTTATATACCTCCATTAACTTATTTACATTAATTTTCTTTATCAGTTTTTAATTCAACAAACGCTAAAATTGCTACTATTAAGAATAGTATTGCTGCTATAATATAAAGAATACTAAAAATACCATTAGAGTACCAAACCATTAATGCATTAATTAACGACATATCAATAGCGTAATGAGATAATTGTATTAATTTTTCTCTATCATTACCATCTACTCCTCGTTCAATAAACAATCCAATAAGCAAGCATCCTAAACCGATGAAACCACTTATTGTATTTAAAATCTGGAACTTTTCTTTAAATGGGATGAACACAATTACCAATAGAACACCAATGTATTGAAAAATCTTTAATTTACTCATAAACATTCTTCTCCTTAATCGCATTATCAGTAATTATATCGGAGATTCTGTAGAACTTACCATCTTCTAATTGTGTGGATAAATACCAACATTGATACTCTAGAGAGTCTTTTTCTGCGAATCTATCATGACTATCAAACTTGTATATGTCCAATACCTCATTAGAACAATCTTTATAAAATTTTAAAGCATTCTCTTTTTTATTGTAAGAAGTATATAGATATTTTCTATCTACTAAATCATCAAATAATTCTGTTTTAACCTTCATAGGACAATCAACAATGTTTGAATTAATTAAATAATCATCCCTAGACATTTTCTTTTTAATTAATTCTCTTTTAGGTATAATAATCATATCAAATATTAAAATGAAAACTAAAAATGCTGCCAATATTATAAATATTGCGATAAGACCACTTGCAAACAAACTTATAACATTCAAAATTGCTTCATTATAATGATTACCGTTTATTTTAATTGTTGTTAAAATAGGAATAAAATAGATAAGTGCGGCTATCATTACTAATCCGATAATTCCTATAATCGTATGATTTAGTCTGTACTTAAACATTATATCTTTTCCAAACCAATTATCGATTTGTTTCTTACTTTCTTTTAATGTTGTTTTCGCATCACCCAATCGACGCTGATACTCTAACATCTCCCGATTCTTTTTATTAGTGTTTTCTTCTTCTTCACATTGTTTGTCTACGCTTAAACATTTGTCGAAAGGTAATGCAATATCAATTACAACATTTTCTACATCATTTTCTTCTTCGTCTACAAATAATGGACTAGTAGTTTGTTGTGCCTCTGATTGGCTCATCATCATGTTACTTCACCCCTCTATCTGTGATTATGTCTGAAATCTTATACATTGTACCATCTTTTAATTGGTTTACAAAGTAGCATAATTCCTTAGAATAATATAGGTCATACCATATTTCATCATTATATACATTATCAAAATTCGTGTTGTATGTGTTAACTTCTCCGTCTTCTGTAATGAAACTGAACTGACGACGCTGATGTCCTGATTCTAAATCTATCTTTATATACACATAACCACTCTTCAATTCGTATAGTAGTTCCTTTTTAATTTCAATTGGACAATCTATCGTGTTTTCACTGATTGAATAGTTTACATTAAGTGTTTTTGCTTTTATTTTATCAATTAAACTTGGAATCTTATTTTCTAAAAAATCAACAAATTCCACAAGACCTAACATAATTGAAACAAAAAAGACAAAACCGAATAGTATAAAAAATAAAATCATAAATATCACATCTGTTATATTTTCAACATTAATAGCAAGGAACACAAATATGGTATCTAAAATTACCGTGAATATAAGAACAATTTTAAGATTATGATTGTATATAAAATCATATAACTTTTCAGTAAGTGTTTTGTTGCCACACCACTGATTAATTTCTTCAATAGATCGTTCTGGTGTGGTATGAATATCTTTCGTTTGCTCTCTAAAGAGTTCCACAGCATTCTGTTCTTCTTGCTCTTTCTTCTTCTGTTCTGAAATTTTGTCAAGTTCCTTTAATTCTTCTAACGCTTTTTGTTGTCTGCTATATGAAATCATCATGTTTACCTCTATCTAAAATTGTTAATATTCAAACTCTTATCAAGTTCAGGAATATCCTTCTTCAATCGAATTTCCAGTTCTTGAATATCAGAATTAATACTATCTAACTGTTCTGATACTTTCTTCTCATTTTCTTCTTTTAACCGAAGTTTATCAGCATACTCTTTCACTTCTGCTATTTTCTTAAATAAATCATTGATACGAACTGCAGACTCTTTTTGAATATCTAATGCTTTCTCAGTAATCTCTCGCACTTCTCTAACCTCTGACATCTTTTCAGTTGCTAGTTTGTAATCTTCTGAAATTTTTAAAGAGTCAATATCATTCTTTCGTATCATGAAGACACATTGGTCATGTGTTAATGTTTCAATTTCTAAATGAAAGCCTTGATATGCTTCTTCGAACATATTCTGAACTTTTGTCATAATTTTAAAATGTATACCACTGTGATTATATAGAATCATTCTAGAATTGATATGAAATTGAACTATGTTGTTTTCATTATAATTAATATAGAACTCGTTTAAACGTATACATTCTTCTGTTATAATATTAAGCGTTTTGCCTTGCTTCGCTAAATCTTTCAATATCTCTACTGTTAATTTACTCATTTTAAAATCGTTCTCACTTTCATCAGACACTTACCAAGTAAGTTTTGTCCCCATTTATCAATATTCTCCATTGCTTTATCTGATGAGAAACCAATACCCCAAATATTATCAACAGGACTCGCCTCAACAATTTCGCTATTACCTGTACCCAATAAGAAATCTTTTAATCTATCATTCTGCGAAAACTTTGCATAACAAGCATTGTACATGAAATTTTCTTTATGTATATCCCATAGTTCATTATTAAAGTTCTTAACCTTACGACCTAATGCCTTAATCTTTCTTACATCTGTTTCATTCAAAATTTGATTAGCAATTTCAAAATCATTAAATAATATTGCTTTTTGATACATAAAACACTGTTCCGAAAAATGAAACATTTTACCATTAAATACAAACTCGCATGGGTAGAAATTTGATAAACAAGCCTTCGTTACATTACTACCGTGTTCTGTATGTCCCCAAAAGAATAATTTTTCCATATTTACACCTCTTATTGGCTTTCAGCCCTTTACGATATATATTATACTACACGAAGGAGAAAATGTAAACATGTTTATATTAAATTTTATGGGACCTACTCATGCATTGTCTGGTCTCGCTCTTTATCTGTTGATATTGGCATTAAATCCTGCTTTAATTACTAATTCAGTTTTACATAGTACAGCAGTATCAGTAATAACGGCTGGAGGTCTAGTAACAGCGGGGCAAGCATTAGGACCAGATATAGATAATCCATCATCAACAATTGTAAATCTATTGTGGCCTGTTGGTCATTTATTATCTATGATTGTTAGAACAATATCAAGTATTATCTATAGTATCACTAAAACAAAAACAGAACCACTTGATGCTGACCCACATAGACAACTTACTCATACAATACCTTATGCCATTCTATTGGGTGTTATTACATTCTTTGCGACATCTATTCCAGGAACAGTTGTAATATTCAATAAAGAATACATGATTGGCACATTAATTGGTTTAGCAATTATCTTATTTAGTACTCAATTAGCATTTGCAGGTTTATTTAGTAAATTATTTAAAAAGTACAAGAATAAAGGTATTATCGGCAATATTTCTATTTTAATTATCTCTGTGACAATTACTGGAGTTATTTTTTATACAATACCTTCTGGACACAATTTTAGTTGGTTATCAGGATGTATTGTTCTTGGTCATTTAATTCATATTTTCGGTGATACTGTTACAACTGGTGGTACACCCGTAACATTCCCTATCAAAGTTAAAGGAAAACGTTGGTGGATAACAAGATTCAGTAGTATGAAAACAGGTGGAACTGGAGAATTTTTATTCCAAATCATATTTATCCTAATTATAGCTTTTAGTATTGGAAGAATTAGTGGTCTATACTAAAACAAAATAAAGAGTAGAACTATTTAAAGTCCTACTCTTTTTTATGATTCTACGATTAGTAATTTATCCGAGCCGATACATGAAATCAATCATGTATCCGCTCAATTCACTTTCCATTATAGTATAAAGGAACTAATTTTTGTAGAATGTTATTTTAATTGACGAATAGTAATCACTTGGCTCTTTATATCAAAAAGAATTTTCTAAAGGAACTATCTTCTGTCAATTACCTAAAATTATTATACAACAATTTCCTAAGATTCTGGTTTAATATGGTCAAATATCACCATTGCAACAAGAATAATTGTACTAACTACTACCGCATCTGTCTTTAATGCGATACCCAATAAAAATGCTATTGTTATCTTTTCTCTTAAACTCATTTTTGTCATATATTGTTTTCCTCGGTGAGTACTACTAGAATCGAACTAGTGTTTAAGCTAACCTGCATACTCATAGGGGACTCTTCATCCCCTTGCATTACGTTCTTCCTACAAAATGGAAATAATGCTTTTGTGTTAAGTTTTCATTGAGACTTTAACTGGTCCAATTTAAGTTAATAGAGGTGTTTTTATATTCGTAATCAGACTTCCTTACTGATTACAATTATATTATACAACAGTTTTATTCGTTGTACATCTTTTATATCAGTTTTTTAGTCTTTTTTCTTTTTAAGAGCAACAATTCCAACTAAACTTAGTACTGATGTTACTGCGAATCCAACAATTCCAAAGTCATTGGTAGGTTCTTTACTAACTTTCTTGAATGTATGAACTACATCACCATTACTCTTAGTTTCTGTGCGAATTTGACGCTCTATTTATTTTCATAAATAGTTTTCTTGGGAACGTTCAGGTTACTCTTATTCTTTTGTAGAAGAACTACCATCTCCGAACTAATTTACCACGGTTGCGTCTTTCCGAAGTGTATTTTTAAACGCCTACACTCAAGGCTTGATTTAGAATATTTTTGGCCGCATTTACATCTCTATCGTGATGTGTGCCACAATCTGGACATGTCCACTCTCTTACGCTTAAGGAGTTTACAATGTCTTTGTGATATGTTCCACATTCAGAACAAATTTTTGAGCTTGCATAAAATCTATCTACCTGCCTAAAGTCTTTTCCATACCATAAACACTTGTATTGAATAAAGTTTACTAATTGCGACCAACGTACATCTGAAATTGAATACGCCAAGTAACAATTTTTCTTCATTCCTTCAACATTTAGATTCTCAAACGCTAATAAGTCGTATTCTTCAACTAACCTTCGACTCAATTTATGATTAAAGTCTTTGGCACAATTGGCGATATGTTCATGGAGTTTTGCTACCTTATGTTTCTGCTTTTGATAATTCTTACACTCGTCAAGATTTGCGTTTACTCTCTCTAACTTGGTTCTCATCTTCGAGAGTTTTCTTTGTTCCCTGGCGAGTTTATCTTTAAAAACATAAGAAAACTTAGGCCTTTCGTATCTAGTTCCATCACTACCAATAAGCAGGTTTTTTAACCTAAGTCGAAACCTATCGGCTTACCTGTCTTTGGCAGAGGTTGTACCTCTGTTTCGATACAAATAGATGCATAGTATTTCCCTGTAGTTGTCTTTTCAACTGTGATATTACAAAGTTTATACACATCTGGCATATTAAAACGTTTCGTTTTAACTTTTCCTAGTTTTGGTAATTTTATATGTTTATTGTCTAATATACCATCACTATTATTACTGTATGGAGTTCTATAAGATTGTTTACTTCCATGTTTTGACTTAAACTTAGGAAAACCGAAATGACTTCTGTTTTTAAAGAAATTATTCAACGCTGAATCTAAATCTCTAACTGACTGTTGTAATGATATAGCACTAACTTCTTTTAAAAATTCGTATTCTTCTTTTAATGGAACGAGATTGGCTGAACGCTCTTTTCCTGAGGGAAAGTGTTGTGTCTGCTCGTATGACTGTTTACAGTTTTCAAGTGTTTTGTTATGCACGAAACGACAACAACCAAGAGTTTTATTGATTAAAACTTCCTGTTTTTCTGTTGGATATAATCTCACTCTAATTCCTTTATAAATTACAGTCATACAATCACTTTCCTTCTACCACATTTATTATTATACAACTTTTCTTTAATTCAAAATAAAAAGAGAAGTTTTTATCCTTCTCTCTTCTTTTTATTTAAAATTATAATTCCTAAAGCGCTTAAGCTACCTGTAATCAGACTAATCAAACTTGTATCTTCAACACCTGTAGGAACACTACCATTCTTCTCGAACGTATGTACAATATTGCCATGTGCATCTGTTTCAGTCTTAATGTAAGTATATCCACTAAATTCACCATGCTCTTGAACACCCTTATCAGTAGGTTTTAGTGTTTTACCACCTTCTTCTACCCAAGATGTTGTTACTTGACGATAGATATGAGTAATTAATGTGTTCTCAATATCTGGAATACTTCTAATGTATTCATAACCAGGAATTTCCTTAGGGTCCTTAGCACCTTCCTCACGGTTGGCAATTCTATTCTTGTCTTCATCCATGTATTCAGTGTTAAACTTCACATAAATATGTTTAGTATTACCGTTCTTATCAACTTCAGTTCTCTTATAACTGTAGTCTTTATGAGCTTTCTCTTTATGAGTGCCTTTTTCAGTAGGGAATACTTCTTCACCCTTTTCTGTTACATAAGATGTTGTAACAGCTCTAAACTTATGAACTACATCTCCTGTAGGTTTAGTCTCACTCTCAACAAAGTAATACTTCTCAATATCACCATGTTCCTTGATACCCTTAACAGTGTCTTTTAGACTCTCGTTAGTATCAATATCAATCCAAGATGTAGTATGTTGCTTAAATACATGAGTAACATTTTCTAACTCATCTTCATCACTTCTTACAAAACTATAACCTGTAATATCACCATGTTCCTTAGTAGTGTCATCAGTAACAGGTGTCTTTAACTCATTACCATCTTCATCTACCCACTTAGTTGTAACAGGTTTTAGTCTATAAGCACGATGATAATGAATAGTTCTAGACACATCAACATCTTCGGGTTTAACTGGTTCTGTTGGCGCCTCACCTGGAGCAACTGGTGCAACTGGCTCTGTAATAGTATTTAGAGTAGGTGCTACTGGAGCTGTAGGTTCAGGTAATGCGTCAGGTACTGGTGTGTACTCTGGTTCATCAGGAATCTTCTCATAATCTGGTTCCTTAGGATTTGGATAATTCTCATCCGTAATCTTCTCAGGTTTTTCCTTGAATAAAATATTACGTGAGTTTAAATCTAAACCACCACCTGCACCGCTCCATGATGCTGATAGAGTATTACCACTAAAAATACCAATAGTCTGTGCTAAAGGTGTTGAGTTATTATTACCAACAGTAGTTGGGTCGCCAGGAATTTGTCCATGGTTAGCATTGGCATAGTGTTCATCACCAAATGTCCATGCTGTCTTTTCACCCATCTGTTGAACTCTAGCATAGCCGTGGGTTCCTTCTTGCCATCCCTTAGCCTTATCGCTAGGTGTCATTGGTACAATAGAACTTACCTTATCGTTAGATGTAATACCAAGGTTTTCACCTGCTTCAATATCACCGATACCAAACATTCTAACTAAGTTCATCGGTTGACCAGTAGCCTCATCATAGAACTGGTATGTTACCTTTGCACCATCTTCATAACCACCCATAGTACCGTCTTTCTTAAAAGTATATACAGCACTTGCACGTGACTGGTGCCACTTGCCAACTGTTACGTGTGCAGAGATAGTCTTACCACTTTCAGTTCTACCAAGGTTATGTAAATCGAATTGTAAGAAATTATCTACAACCTGACCTTGTGCCACTAACTTATAGTTATGACCATATTGGTTATCATATTCTGACACACGACTATCCTTATATGTAACATTCATAGTTGTTTGGTTAGTAATACCAATATCACCTAATGAATATTCGTAACCAAGTTCTGCTAACTTTTCTTTATTATACATCGTAAATACACCAGCATAATACTTACTAGGGTTTGCATTACCATAGTTGTGGAAATCCATTTGAGATGCTTCAGGTGTACCCATAACAGCAGACTGATTATTCGCAATCCACCAGTTCTTATATGCTACTGATTCACCCTTATCAGTATAAGCATAAGCCTCATCATACTTACCTCTTAACTCAATACCTCTGTCAGTAAAATCTAATAGTGATGGGTTATCTGTCATAAATTGTTCGTATTCGCTAATCTTACGTTCATTCTCTTCAACAGCATCATTACGAACTTCTACCTCATGATTATATGCATCTTTTTTAGCCCTATTACGAGACTCAACAGCTGCCTTATCAGCTAAATAAGTATTCTTCTTAGTCTCATTTTCTTGCTTAATTCTTGTAATATCAGCAACATTCTGATTATATGCAGCTAAATCTTTATCATACTGCTCTTTCTTAGAATTATATTCTGCAGTCAACCTCTCATTCTCTGCTTTTAACTCTTCATTACGAGCAACCTTAGCATCGTACTCTGCCTTCTTCTCATTGTAGATACGGACCATTTCATCATAACTAATCTTAGCAGCCTTATAATCTTTTAAAGCTTGATTATACTCAGCCATATCTTGAGCATATTTATCTCGAATGGTCTTAACTTCCTGAATAGCTTTCTTCATCTCAGTAACTTGAGTATTTAACTCTCCATCCTTTACTGGACTATCTTCAATAAGAGTATAAGCACTGTCAGCCTTCATTTTCTCAAGTAACTCAGTAAATTCAGCATCTTCAATAAACTCAGCTCTAGGCTTCTCCCATTCATTTCTTACTTCTTCAGCCATTACAGTAGTCATAGTAGGAACTCCAATAGCAACAGCTCCTAATCCTACACTAACTACTCGATGTCCGAACTTAATTAATTTAAACTTCTCTTTCATCAATCTCTCCTTTTTTATTTAATCTATACAACAGTCTTAATACAACTCCTATTAATTCACTTTAATATTATTGCGGTTTTAGAACACTTTTAGTAAATTTTTATTATTCTAATACTCTCAAGCAAGCACAGAGTTATCATGCTACTACCCAACCACAAATATTATATAATAAATTAAGGAGTTAAGACTGTATTAGAAAAGAGCAGGTTTAAAGTATTTTCGATTCTAGATTTTACTTTACCTACTCTTTTTCTACTATTTATATCAATTTTATTCTGTTTTTGTGCGCAACAATGCTATCTACCGTTTTATACATTTCGCATCACAATTTAAATCATCTGCTAAGGTCCTACAAAGATATGTATTATTTTCTTTTAATTGTACTGCACGATACCCCAACTCACATTAGGTTCTTATATACGCAAACTTCCAAATATACTCGAAAGCATATAAGACTGATTTGTTTCTATAAGACTTTCACTATCAATTACTCCAACGAATAAATTAACGACAGTATTAGGCCCGTATCAAGACCTCTATTAAATTTTAAATTCCTATACTGCTTAAATTCTTATGTCCTGTTAATCTCTCGACTTCTAAATTATGAAGTCGGTAGAAGTTCTCAAATCGCTCATTGCACTTATCTATATCAAAACTCTTTAAGTCGCTCGCTACATTCATTATCAAAAACGCTGAATACATATCTCTTTGAACTCTTATTCCATTAAAATCATTCCATCTCTGCGATAACTTCTTCTTCTGATAAGTACCATCAAAATGATTGAACTGACTTGCTCTCGCATTCAATGTATCTATTTTAATCAAACTCTTACCATAATACGACAACTTTCTGTCTATAATTCCTAACAACATCGAGGGTGCTCTGTTCGCAATAGACTTTCCAAAGCGTTTCTTACGTTTGAATCTGCCTTTATCATTCTTTTCAGCTTTTGTAGACCTCTTAGCAAGTCCAGAGAAGTTCATTGTTTCAACGTAAACATTGTCACCAAGAGAGACAATCTGATTGGCTAAGCACTCGTGTTGGTATTTCCTTACGTCTGCCTGTTTACGATACAACTCTTTTAATTGATTTTGGTATTTAATATAATGATTTGATTTATTCCAGACCACTCTCTTGTTGCTTTGTTTCTTAATCGTACCATCTTCGTTATAATTATCATGGTTGGTTGCTCTAAGACTTCTATCCATTTTTCTTAAAAGTCTACATTTTTGGTTTTCGATGTTCTGAACCTTATCTGCAAGTTCTAAGATTTTAACATCAGTTTCCGATACATAAGCAATGGTAGAAGTTCCTATGTCAATGCCAACATCACCTTCTCCTATGTAGTGTTTGACTTCCCCAGTTTCATTATTAACTTTAATGGGTGGAGTTCCTTTAAAAACGATTTGAACATAATATTTGTATTTAGTTCTTACAAACTTTCTGATAATTCTACAATAAGCAATTTCAGACTTCAATGCCTGGTTTTCGTAATAGTTATTATAATCAATTATTACAGGTATCCTTAAACCATTCCATAGAATTGTATCATTCCTAAAGCGAATACCTTGTGCATTGGAATTTCCTTCTAACGAATTAAAATAACCATGTTTCTTATAGTATATTCTCTTTCCATTTCCATAAAAGAGTTTTTCGTATGCTCCCCAAAGACTTGAGGCAATTCTCTGAGCTGTATGAGAATCAATGTTCTTAGAAAAGTGGTGTTGTAATTTCTTTACATCGTGGTAAAATAAATACTCTGACATACGATATTGTTTCCTGATGTCGTTAATTTGTTTCCAAATTAGTCTATCTTTATTTTTATCTCCAGATAGTTGAGAGATAAGATTACGATAGGTTTTAGTCTTAATCATTTCTCTATAACGTTTTTGAGTTATATTCACTAAAGAATTGTAGATTTGTCTACCTATTTCAAAACGTTTATCTAAAATATCTTCTTGATATTTTTCGGTTTTAAGAGGAAATTGGACTATGAAATTTGCCATTGTATTCACTACCTTTCTAATAACCTACTATTAATACGATTACTATATTTAAAATTCTCATGTCTAAAATTATAAAACTCTTATTTTGTAGACTTCTTATATATTATACAACAAAGGTGATGCTAGAAGCGTTCTCGCGCCCAATTTTACTAAAACTGATAGATTATACAGCTTCTTCTTTTTTTACCTTTTTAAGGCTGCAAAAGTGGTACAGTAGCACTATCGAAAACGTTCTCGCCTTTTTAAAAAACTATCGCAAAAGACTCAGATAAGTCCCTATTTGTGTCAATAGTAAATAAATGACCATTTCCGATGTTTATATCCTTAAAATTATTTAAAAATATGTTATCTTCAGTTATCTCATCGATAGGTGTTATTTTACCATCATAACCTTGGAAAAACAAATTATTAATTTTTCCATCTTTATCTGTTTTAATATTATCTAAGTACATTAAAGTGTTTTTACCATCTTTAATTTCTTTAGCATTTCTAACATACATATTTGTGTTTTTATTTTTAACCAAGTTAGAAAATGTATCTGAGTCTTTTTTCATATTTTTGTAAACATTAATCTCTGTTACTTTTTCTTGAATTGCTTTATCTAACTCTTCTACCTTTTTATCATTTTTTACAGATTTTTCATATAAGTATTCAACAGTTTTATCAGCTGTCTTAGTGTTATTACCATCAAACAATTCAATATCTTTGTAGATTTGATTATTATCTGAAATTAACTTATTCTTTTTATCTTTTAATACTTTTAAATTCTCTTCTAAATCAGAGATTATTCCATTATAATATTTAACAGACTGAACTGTTCTAACCATAGGTGAATTAATCCCATTTTTAGAAACAATCTTAAATACTTCGTTACTTTTCTTTTGATAAAGTTCTTTTAATACAATTGTCTTAGCTTCAGAGTAGTTTTTAGCTTTTCTTGTTAAAACTAAGTCATTTACTTTATTCCCCTGTTCTTGTGAACTGAAATGAGCATCACTTCCATATTTACACATCCTGATAAGCGCTAGACATGCCTTAACTTCACCTTTGTTGTTGATATGATATTTCATCTGTCGTTCCTCCAACTCACCTCTAAGCACCTAGATAGGTGCTCTTGGTTCTTCTCCATGCTATATATCATAAAAAAGAGCTTATATAAATAAGCTCTCTTACTTAATTTCCATCTTTACAGTTGCCTGCGTTCCACCAAGAAGTGTATCTAACTTCTTCTCAATATCTACAAGCTTCTTGTAAATATCTTCATTTGTGTATTCTACAACCTTAACTAACTTACCATCTACAAGCTGTACTCGTTCGCGAGCATGTTGTGTTAATGGTCGTGGTGTTGCACCACCAGTTGCTCGTTGTAATGCTGCAGCCATTGGGTCAACCGCAATTCCAATTGAAGATACTACATCTTCTACTGAATCGTTTTCAGTAGCTTCGGCTTCAATAGCACCAAATTCATCGATTTCTAATTCTGTCATTTATTCACCTCGTGGAAGAAGGGGATTATAATCCCTTACTTCCTGTACGTTGCATAACGAATAATGTGTCACCTTCAACATCGAGAGAGTAACCATTAGTGTCCATTGTGGCCACTACGTCTGCTGCCGTCATTCCTTCTGGTACGGCATAGAGCTCACCGTTGTAGTTGATGTTACGTACGTTTTCATAAGTTGCTGTTGCTGTCATTAATTCTGCCATAAAATTTTCACCTCTATTTAGTCTTTCTGTTTGTTTACTATTCTATTATATACTAAATCTTTTTATTTGTAAATAGTTTTTTGAAAATATTTTTAAATTTATTTTTGTTGTTATAGCCATTAACTATTTACATATTCATTATACACTATTCTTTTTCTTTTGTAAATAGTTTTTAACGATAAAATTCATCTTCTAGCGCGTCTTTAATATTCTGTAACTTTCGACTAGAAACATCTCTCATCTTACGGAACTTGCGTAATTCCTTTTGTAAGAATGCAATCATGTTTACTGCGTTTGTCTTCTGGTTCCCGTACATCTTCTTCATTAACTTTAACTTAGCGATATGAATTCCCTTACTCTCAATAAATTCATCGCTCTCATGACATGTAACTGTCGCCTCCTCAAATACAAATGGTTCACCATAACCATTTAAATCGTAGACACGTGCTGTAACTGTCTTTGCTTCTTCGTCTACAACCACATCAAGTGGGAAGCCCTTTAAAAATCCTAAATCAATAACCTTACTCATAAAATAATCCTCTTTCTTTCTATTTATTACTTATCTGTAAGTAAAATCTTTACTCTTAATTCTCTGCCTTCTACAAGGAATCGGTATCTCATTAAACCTTTAGTCTCTAATAACATATTGTTATAAAATTCATAAAATCTGTCTAATAAATTGTTTTTCTTTAATTGCTTAAAACTAAATGTAATATCAATTGATACTATAATATTTATTTCATTGTTGTTGTTGTTTATTGTAAAATCCATAACATTATCTGTACCAATATCTTCTAAATCTAAGAAGTTAAGAATAGATTTTAAATATATATTGTGATAATCTCTTGTTGGTTTAAAACCATTATAATCACATACATACTTTAACTGCGATTCATCCTTATGAAAATATGCATGAAATAAGTACATCTCAAATGATGGTTTAGAAACAAATGGTCTTAATGATGGCATAGACTCTTTTTTAATAGATGTTGTTTTGTTAGATAAAAACTCTATAAGTTTATCTTTAATATGTTCTGTCATTACCGCGTCCATTTGAATTCACCCCATTTCCATACATTTTCTTAATCATTTCTTCATCATCTCCAAATAGGGATTTTAATGCCTTATATCTATCTGATGATTTATCAATTTTGATTTCTTCTACTATCTCAACTGCGTTTCTTTCAATATAATCTTTAAATGACTCATATCCATCTTTCTTAATAATATTAAGACTACTTTCAACTCCAGACATTGTAAATGATACATAAGATTTAAATTCACTATTACCAATATTAACAAAGCTTGTGTTCTCTGGTAAAGTAACCTTTTTATTGTTGATAATATATGAAGAGAAACAACAGAAAACCATCACTTCACTATCTAACTTCATATTTTCATCAAAGATTTTCTTTTTTTCGTTATTCATTCTTGCACGAATACTTCTTAATAATTTCTTCTTACTTTTATCAATTGTCATAATAGGACATAGAGGCATATAAGCTTTCATATTTTTAGAAAAATCATACGGCTCAATATTAACAAAGAATGAAGAATTTGATGTTGTTGAATATACTGTTACAAAATTGTCAAACTTTCCAACTTCATACAATGCATTGTGTCTAAAACTGTTGGTTTCTTTTGGACTATCTATATTTTCAACTAAGTTAATTCCTTCAATCTTCTTCATACTTCACCTCTTACTTATATTATTTTAAATCATTCTTACTAAAATGTAAATATTATTTAAATGATATTGGCAACAAATTTTCCTTCTAAATCACGATAAACATTTACTCTGTAACCTTTATGAAATACAACACCTGGTTTTAAAAATGGTTTAGATAACACTTCTGAAATAATTTCTTCTTCACCACCAATTTTTTCTTCTGATGTTAATATTTGAACTGCATTAGGAACGATATTGTAAACAACACCTTCTCTAGTTCTAGTTATATAGAAGAATAATTGTTTATTGTTAATTGTGATACTATATAAATCTAAAACCTGTAATTGATTTTTATTCGGTGTTACAATTTTAAACTGTGCACTATTATTCTCATGAATAATATTCATAATTTCTTTATATGTCATAGACTCCACCTCACATATATATATTTAACCATTTGTCACCATTGACTCTGTACCATTCAGCGGCTTCTTCAGATGTTTTAATGTCTTTATGTAATCTTGTTAGTTCTGTATAGTATCTATTAATAGCTACTGTTGATGTACTTAAGTTGCGATACTGTTTTCTAAAAGCTAAATCATTATTAGGTGCAGCATTTAAAAATAACATTACAAACTTTTTAGCTTCCTTTAATCGATTTTCTAAAGATAAATTTTCACTGTCCCATGCATGTCCATGACATAGACACTCATATATATCACCATTGAAATATGTATTTGTGTTGCCAAATACGTTTGTTAATAAAAATGGTAACTTGTTATTTTCTAATTTAATTGAAATTGAACAGTTTCCAATTGCGAAACATGCACTATTAGTCCAAAATGAATATTTGTCTCTAGCACAGCCTAACGCATTAGGCATGTGTAACTGAGTTGGTCTTAATTTAAAGAATACTCTATTATCTTGAACACCAAAAACACCTTCTTCGATAGAATTTTCATCAATGTGAAAATTAATTCCATTTATATTTTCAACTGAGTCAATTGGATTTTTAAACTTTAATACCAATTCATCATCTGTTTTAAGTTTTTTGTTAAACATACCTTGTTTAACTGTTAATGTTTTAGTATCTAATTTTCCTAATTTAATCATCTAACTCACCCACTTTAAATTCTTACTTGAATTGTGAAATCTACACCATCATCTGTTGTAAATTGGTACTCACATAAACCTTTTGTATCTTTCATAACATTTCTAACAACTTGATTATATCCACTATAGTCGTTTCTTAACTCAATCATCAAATAATTTCTTCTTCCGCCCTGAATTCCATCCACTTCACGAATTGCTTCTGGTTCAGTTTCTAAAAAATCGGCAGCAATATGTTTGAGCTCTTCCATGCTGATACTGTATATAGTCTTATCACAGTCTTCGATTTGAGACAATAAATATTTATACTGTTCATTTTGCTCAATCAAATAATATAAATGATGAGACATTCTGTAATACTGAACGTTTTGGCTACTAAGACCAGCAACATTATTCATATATAAAGCATGTAATATTCTTCTATATAACAAGTTTTCCATTACTTACACCTCTTTTACTTACATAATCTATTATAACAAAAACTAGACTATCTGTAAATAGTCTAGTACATTTTTTTAATTAATTCTTCATTGTTACCAAATAGTTGTACCAATGTTCTGTAGCGATTAGATGTTTTGTCGATAACAACTTCTGGTTTAGTTTCTTCCATCTTAGCTACAACAGATTTTACTTCTTCAGTTTTCTTAACTCTTCTTTTTCTTGCTGGTATCAATAAATCGTGTGATACATATTGTCTATAAGAACATTCATTTTCTTCATATAGAGTACTGTACATACCATAATCTCTATAATTATTTTTGTTATCATAATACACAACATTGATTTTATTCTCAATAGGCATACATAAATCTTCATTGATTTTTAAATTATCATTTTCGTTCGTGTCTATTTTAACAGAGTTTTTAATTGAAAACATAATATGAGTCATTGTATTATCTTTAAACTGTGCTTCTAATTCTTTTCTAAATGCAGGTTTGCTGTTAAACATTTTTAATAATTTATTTTTGTTAAACTTAGATTTTTCAACAGAGATAATAGGATTTTTCATCATATATGACATCATATCATGTGTTAATATGAACATTGGTACAACATTATAAAAATGATATTCTGTTTCAGTATTTTTAATACAGATATGATATTTTAAATTCTTTTTGCTTTCTTTTGTATATGGTTTAAATTTACAAATTGTATTATAGTTTGTTGTAACAGTCTTAAATGCATATCTATCTGTAATCTTCATATTCTAACACCTCTTTTATTTACCTATATAATTATAACAAAAGAGAGACTATTTGTAAATAGTCTCTTTACATCTTTTTCACATTTAACTTATTATTTAAATCTTTATAGACAACAAATTTCTTGTTACCTCTCAAAACAATGCTAGGTGCTAAGAAAGGTGTCTTTAAAATGTGATTAATAATTTCTTGTTCCTGTACTTCAACATCTTCATTTTCATCTTTAAAGATGTTACCTTTGATAATTCTAATATCTCCAGAACCTGTTCTTTGAAAATATAAGTCAAGGTCACCGATTTCATTAATTTTAACTAATTGAATAGGTGTTCCTTCTCTTGGTTCGTCAATAAAAGAAATATACACATTCGCTACTCTATCTTGATAATTACGTTCTGCTTTTGTGACAAAGTTATTATATCTACTCATATTTTACACCTCTTTATAAAAATCCTTGATAACATATTGAAGATTACTGTAGTTTTCTGAATACCACTTTCTTGCATCTTCTTGTGTTTTAATATCTTTTTGTTGTTCTGTTAAATACTTATATGTACGGTCAATATATCTACGTAGACTATTATTACCAATCTCATTGTCAAACTGACCTCTCATACGTAAATCAGTATTTGGTTGTCCTTGAAGAATAGTAATAATATATGATTTAAAATTAGACATTATGGCTTCTAGTGATGTAGATTTATTGTTTAATGTTCTTCCATGACAAATTCTTACAAAGTCCATATCGTTTAATATAATATCACAGCCACCCCAGAAAATATTTGTCATAAAGAACGGTAACAGACGATTCTTAAAAGATAAATACCACTCATTGTTGTAATATGCGATGAAACAATCGTTTGTCCAAATAACATATTTCTCTTCATTTGGATTTACAATAGATGGCATAATAATTCTTTGAGGCGGTAACTTATATATAAATAATTTATTACTTCTATTAGTTTCAACTTTAATAAATCCTTCATTAATAGGTTCATCACATGTATAATCAGTACATATAACATTAGAGTCACTAATATTAATTCTATTTGATAATTTAACAGGTTTGTTAAACATTCCATCTTTAATGGTTTTGTTTTCTACATTTACCACATAAGTCTTAATCATCTCAACACCTCTTTTATTTACATATACCATTATAACAAAAAGAGACTACATTGTAAATAGTCTCTTGTAATTTTTAAGCATTAATTTTACTACTAAGTAGATAAATACCACTACTTCTACTAATCCTGCAAACAATGTGTTATTAACATTCAACACTCTTAAAATTATGTCACCTATGACACCTAACATTATTAATGCCAAGAATGCCGCGAGTAACTTAATTACTAAAATCATGAATATGTTTCTTCTGTGCATTTTTGTTTTCATGACTTAATAATAACACGGTTTTGGATTATTGTAAATAATTAATTTTTAGGAACGTATCGATTAACCATGAAATCACCAGCTCCATTAACACATGTCTGCATCCAAATTGAGCCATCACCATTTAATCTATGTGCTGGAATATATTCTTCCGTATGTGAACCGTATTCTGTATGGTCGTATACGTAAGTTCTTCCACCAATACATACTTCACCTGGTGTTGATGAAATCATTTGTCCTGCCGCATCGTAATTATGTGCAGCGAAGTAACCAGGAGCCCATTCCCATAAACCACCTTTATCTACATCTGCTTGTCCATTATATGCATAACCATAAGATGGTGTCCATGCACCAGATGCATATGAAGGAGCATAACCAGAATAAGAATAACCACCACTTGCGTAGCCACCACGAGAGGATTGTCTTGCTAATCGTTCTGCCTCTTCTCTCTCACGTTGTAACTTTTCTTCTATTTTAGCATCAATTTCTTGTAATTTAGTTTGATATTGCTCTTTTTGATAATCTTTTAATTGGTCTATTTCACTCTGAATTACTGCAATATCTTCTTTTACAAGATTTTGTTCTGCACTTGCTAATCTAGCCTCAATAGTTAGTTTTAGTTCACTATTATCGATAGCTTTACTTAAAACATTATTGGCAGAATAAAAAGCACCTATAGGTGCCTCTGACACACTCTCTACATTGTTCTCTGCCGCAACAGAAAGTGGACTTGTCATAAAGACAAAAATAAAAAATACTTTAATTATTCGTTTGAACATTTGTTGTTTTGAAAACCTTTCTACAATTTAATTTTTTAAAAGTACCTCTATTAAACTATATGTATTATATCGAAAAAGAGAGTACTAATTCGTACTCTCTAAAATGCCTTTAAATTTAGTTTTCAGTGGAAAAATCGTGTATGTTCCATTATCTCTTGCTTCGAAATAGCAAATGTATTCATATCCACACTCTTTATACTGTTCAATATCTGCATCGAATACTTCTACACATATATCATCTGTTGCTTCGTTGTAAAATACATCATAAACCATTCCTCTAAAATAAGAATGAGGTAATTTAGATACTTTATCTTTAGCGATATCTTCTATTCTTTTTCTTGTCAACATTTTAACATCCTCTTTAAATAGAAGAGTAGATGTTTCCACCTACTCTTAATGTCTCTTTCCAATCTTGAAGATGATGTTCTTGATTTCGTTAATTAAATGTCTCTTACTGATGTTTCCATCGAAAGTGAAGTAACTATCAATGAAATCAATGAGCATCTTAAACTTCTTATTCATCTTAGGACTATTGAATGGCTTACATGTACCAATCATAGAGTCTACAGTTTCAACTTCTACAACCTCTTCATCTTCAACAACTTCGTCTTCTACAGTGTCATCATCTGTTAAATCCCATAATGTTGGTGTAGATGGGTATTCATCTTCGTACCACTTACGTTCATCAGATGAGAGACTCTTACCATAAGTTGTTCCATAATTACGACCATAAGTTGTACCATAACGAGGAGTGTAACCTGTAAATGTCCACTTTGGCTTAGCAACTTGTCCATACCAAATGTCAATTAACTTTTCATCGAATTCCATGTCTAACATTTCATCAATGTCGTAATAGTATTTATTGTCATTACCTAAAACATAATTAGGCATTTCAACAAAATGTTCTACAATTTCAGGGATAACATACTGAGATGTTACACCACGTACTGTAATCCATGTATGCATCTGAACTGTATTAGTATTGAACTGACCGAAAACTAACTGAAGTCCATCAACCTTAGAGTTTGCAAGGTCCGTACCAGATGCAAATGCCTGCATACTATTGTGTGAATGAGTCTCCACATACATTCCAATGTACTTATTTAATGCATCGTATACATCGTCATTATCTACAGCTGTTAATGCACCAGAATTATCTTGTTTAGGTGTATAACTGAATAATTCATCTGTCCAGAAGTGAACACCCTTAATATCTTCTAAATTCTTTTCAGCTCTCCATCCTAAAACTTCACTTGCTTTTTTTGGATCTGCATAACAAACTGCAATATCTCCAGCTCTTCTTTCTGTAATT